>Ga0209292_1001024_pt1 | contig 35072 bp, 27 predicted proteins | sample GOMGulsemesocosm_2_FD_184634 | JGI IMG/M metagenome (GOLD analysis project Ga0209292, IMG submission 184634) | Methane-oxidizing microbial communities from mesocosms in the Gulf of Mexico - GOM9C Gulf of Mexico (SPAdes) (version 2) | ecosystem: Environmental > Aquatic > Marine > Cold seeps...
GTCGTAGTGGTGCTTCCATCACTAGCGGGGATTCCTTGTGCTTAGCAAATAATATTAAGCAGCAACATCAAGAAACCCTCGCTCTTTTTAAGACCGAGGGTTTTTTATTATCTCAATACTTATTTTTCAACTTAAAAAACACTATATTTACATTAAAATAAATTAAAAAAGAAACAAGGTGATGGTATGACAACAGAGCTTTTTACTGGTGCAGAAATGGTAGTTAAATCATTATCAGCACTCAAGGTTAAATATATTTTCGGCTACCCTGGCGGATCTGTTTTAGATATATATGACGCGATATTTCAACAAGATGAAATTGAACACATTTTAGTGCGTCATGAACAAGCCGCTACTCATATGGCTGATGGTTACACCAGAGCAACGGGAGAAGTAGGTGTTGTTTTGGCAACTTCTGGTCCTGGCGCTACTAACTGTATAACGGGCATAGCTACAGCCTATATGGACTCAATTCCTATGGTGGTACTTGCTGGACAAGTTGCCACATCACTCATCGGTAATGATGCATTTCAAGAAACAGATATTGTAGGTTGTACTCGTCCTATTATTAAGCATAGCTTTAACTGTCGTACCCTAGCGGATATTCCTGATGCCATTTCTAAAGCCTTTTATTTGGCTAATACCGGTAGACCCGGCCCAGTTGTAGTCGAGTTACCTAAAGACATTTTAATCCCACAAAATAAGGGACCATTTAGTATCACAACCGATATTAAAATGCGCTCTTACAACCCAAGTACTAAAGGGCACCCGAAACAAATTAAAAAAGCAGCACAAACGATTGCTAGTGCTAAAAAATTGGTCGTCTATTCCGGTGGCGGTATCGTAATTTCTAATTCATCGGAGTTACTGACAAAACTAGTAGAAACAGTTAAGGCCCCTATAACTAATACCTTAATGGGACTTGGCGGAATTTCAGGTACTCATAAACAGTTTGTTGGCATGTTAGGGATGCACGGTAGCCTTGAAGCCAATAAGACTATGGCTAATGCTGATGTAATCTTAGCTTTGGGTGCTCGTTTTGATGACAGGGTCACAAATAATGTAGAAAAATTCTGCCCCAATGCCACTATTATTCATGTAGATATAGATCCCACATCAATATCTAAAACGATTAATGCCCATATCCCGGTAGTTGGTTTAGTTGAAATAGTCATGCAGCAGCTGCTTGATGAGTTGGACGAGATTAATTATATTCCTGATGAAAAAGCATTAAGCCAATGGTGGCAACAAATCAACTTATGGCGTGCTGTCAAAAGTAATAGTTATGAGCAACCGGCAGGTGGAAAAATAAAACCACAACGTGTTGTAGAGGCCATGTATGAGATAACCAAGGGCGAAGCTTACGTGTGCTCTGATGTTGGCCAACATCAAATGTTTGCTGCGCAATATTACCCGTTTGCCAAGCCGCGCCAATGGATCAACTCTGGTGGTTTGGGCACTATGGGGTTTGGCTTACCGGCAGCTATGGGAGTTAAACTCGCTTTTCCAGATAAACATGTTATTTGTATCACTGGCGATGGCTCTATTCAAATGAATATTCAAGAGCTTTCTACGTGTTCGCAATATAACATACCGGTCGTTATTGTTACTTTAAATAACCGTTCTCTGGGAATGGTAAGACAGTGGCAAGACATGGTTTATGGTGGCCGACACTCCTCTTCTTATATGGAGTCTTTACCTGACTTTATAAAAATTGCCGAAGCTTATGGTCATGTAGGTATTCAAATAGACACTTTAGATGAGTTAGATGAAAAATTAACTCAAGCTTTTAATATCAAAGATAAACTAGTTTTTGTTGATGTAATGGTTGATGAAAATGAGCATGTTTACCCAATGCAAATTCGAACGGGTGCAATTGATGAATTGTGGCTTAAAAAAGGAGTAAAAGCATAATGCGTAGAATTTTAGCCATTTTAATGGAGAATGAACCTGGTTCATTGTCACGTATCGTTGGACTATTTTCTCAGCGTGCTTTTAATATTGAAAGCTTAACCGTTGCGCCAACTAATGATCACAGTTTATCCCGAATGACCATTGCCACCAAAGGTGATGACAAAGTATTAGAGCAAATTGTAAAACAAGTAAATAAGCTGATTGATGTCATTAAGATTACTGACATTACCGATAACAAACATATAGAACGTGAACTATTATTAGTAAAAGTGGGTGCTATGAATGATAAAACCCGTACGGAAGTTAAACGTATAACGGATATTTTTCGCGGTAATATTATTGATATAGGAAAACAAGTTTATACTGTTCAACTAACTGGCGATTCAGATAAGCTCAATGCTTTTATTGATGCCCTGCAACATGAAACTGAAATTATTGAATCAGCTCGTTCAGGTTGTGTTGGTATGGCTCGCGGTGATAAGGCCTTACGGATTTAGCTAACTAATTAGGCATTAAACAAGAAGTATCAATCCTCTTTTTTAGTGCCTATATCCCTTTCACTCAACGCTTTCATTTAAGCTTGAAAGCTAAATATCTAATATCTAATATCTAATATCTAATATCTAAATAGGAAAGCTAAACAACAGGCGAAAAGCACTAAAGTTTTTACTATACCGATAACTTAAACCGAGTCGATCAATCCCTGCCCATGAATAACCTATCGTTTTAGAAAATTTCAGTGTAAAACCAAATTCTAAGCTATTAGTAAGGGTTACATTTTTTTCTTCATCAAAGCTTTGCGTTCGCGGCGTTAAAAAATCAACTTCACTAAAGTACCAAAAAGCCGTTGCAAAAATCCTCGGTTGAAATTGATAACCAAAGATTTGATAATGTAGCGGCAACCCTGTGTCTATACCTATTTGTAACGCTGCATATGAATCATTGGCATCATAGCCATTCCCATCATAACTAGCATAATAAACTCTAGTTGCCCAAATAGAGTCATACCTTTTTATATCAAAATCATAAAGCGCAGAAACACCGGTAGATAATACAGTAACGCCTTTATCTGTTGTTAGGTTCCGGCCATAACCTATATCAAAGTAGCTCTCTATCAGCCAATCCTGACTGTACTGGTAGTTAAAAGCAATACCAGGGGTAAAGGTGAAAGTACCTACTTCATCAGGTAACTCAAGGTTTGGTATGTCAGCTAACTCAAAGTCAAAAAATCCAACTGAAACTGGTAAGCGCAAGCCATAACTGGTCTTGTCTTTAAGTCCTAGCTCATAAGAAAATGGCATACTGATCAAGCTAGCATTTTGTCCTGTTGTACGATATATACCGCTACCTAAGTAATTAGCATAAGCATAATGTACTGGCTCTATCTCCTGTGCATCTACACTGAAGATAGTGCTAACAAAGAACAAGAAAAATGTGAATAGTTTGAGTTTCATAAAGATATTTTATGCGCCAAGATTAATAGTCCGTAATTCGAATATAACTCAAATAGCGTTGATGAATATCACGTACGTAATTTACTGGCTCACGACCCCTTACATAACCAAAACGTGCCTTTTTATAATAGTGGCGACGCTGGAGTAATAACATGGCCTTTTCAACATTGTTAAACCACTTATCACTTCGTAGGCCTAGCTGCCTTGCTAAGCGTTGTGCATCTTTTACATGCCCAAATCCTGCATTATATGACGCTAAGGAAAAAAATATTTGCTCTTGAACAGGTAAATCTTTAGAGAATCGATCACGCGTCCAGTCTAAGTATTGTACGCCTGAAGCGATAGCTTGCTCTGGATCTTTTAAGTTTTCTACACCAAGCTCTTTTGCTGTTCTAGGCAGCATTTGCATTAAACCTGATGCACCAGTGGAATTACTCGCTAATGGATCAAATCGGCTCTCTTGATACATTTGGGAAACAATTAGTCGCCAATCAAAATTATACGGTTGTACATAAGAGCGAACGATATCATCATAAGGCGATAAGGTTGAACCTGAGACTATACGGTGTTTTTTATGACTTTCCTGCAATTTTTCATTATAAAAATATTTATTTTTTACCACATTATAAAAAGTACCACGGTAATATTTTCTGACAAATTCATTTAAATAAGCAAGTAACTGTGGATTATTTTGCCTAACTAGGTAAGCGTAAGGTACATCTTCTTTAAAGGTGAGTGGCGTAATAATTTCTGAACGAAAGCTACTTTCAATAGCAATGAGATTACTATCAGCAATCGTTAAATCAATTTCTTTCTCTGCTACTTGGCTTATTAAAATTTCAGTCGCAATATCTTCGTTTGCGGTAACAATATTAACCCCAAAATCTTTCGATAGCCTTTGTGCCGTTGTCCAAAAACTACTACTTTTTCTTACGGTAATCGTTCGGCCTTTAAGATCAGCCAACTCATTTATAGGTGAACTTTCTTGGTGAGCCACTAATTGCTCTTTTACCCGGTTGTAACGAATACTGGTAGTTAACTTCGCCTTAGTTACTTGGGACTTTCGTGCATTTGTTCGAGAAAGTCCGGCGGCAATAATATCGCCTTTACCTTCGGCTAATAATTCCAGCATTTCTTCATAGCTATCAGCAACAACAATAACCAACTTAACGTTGTGAATATCGGCAAACTTACGCATCAATTCATATTCAAAACCAAGAAGCTCACCACGCCACAAAAAATATGTTTCAGGGCTGTTCCTAGTTATAACGCGAAGAGGAAGTTTATCTTTTCTTAATTGTTTAAAATCAATGGTACGTTCCGGCTCTATGACTTGCATTACGTGGTGAACTGAAATAAATTCATTCAGTTCATGTAAAAAACTATCATTACCTAAATTTACCGCCCAGGCGAGTGTGACAGCTTTAGGCAGGGTAAATACACTTTGAATATCATCACGATATTGTTTTAACGTTTCTAAAGCAAAACCATCAATTACAGCATATTTAATTGAGCCATCAGCAATACTATCTGCGACTTCTTGTGAGCTTACTTTATTTTTAACGATATCAACTCGCCAATGAGGGAATTGCTTATTAACACTATCGACATAAGCAGAGCCGATGGGAAGAGAAATATTATTAACATCGCTTGCATTAAAGCTATGCTTACCTGCTTTAGCAATAACGACTTCTTTATCACGCAATAATGGATACGAAAAACTAAATTCTGCTAAACGCTTTACGGTGATTGTTAAATGCCTTGGAATAATATCAACATCAAATGCGGAGAGTTTGGTAAACATGTCGGCCAAGTTACTTACTCGCAGCCAATTAATTTTTAAGCCACGTTCATCGGCAAAATTTTGTAATAAAGTAGAGTGATAAGCCCCTGTTGAGCCCGAACGTGGCAATGCAGACTCTAACTGCCAATCAAGTTTTACCGCGTTAATGTATCCTGATGCTTTTATTTCAGTCCAAGTTCTGGCTGTAGCTCTTTTTGCTATTATTTTTTTATGCTTAAGCTTTAACTTATCTTTACTTTCATTAGGGTGATTTTTTTTGCTCAGAGAGGCTTGGCTGCCTTCATCTTTTGAAGGTGCCTCTTGACAGCCGGCTAAAGTAACCAACATAAAAATACTTGTTATTACTATTGCAACTAACTGTTTATTCATTAGATATGCCTTAATCAAAAGAGTTTACCTTTTTATATAAGACTAACAGATATTACAAAAAAAAAGCCAGTTGTGAGTTTAAATAACTCACTACTGGCTTTTATTGATAAAGTACTACAACTAAATTTGCAGTCCTTTGTTACTCTTTAGTTCTGTTATTTACTTATTTTAGCCCAAGTATCACGTAGACCAACAGTACGGTTAAAGACTAATGCACCTGGCTCTTTTATATCGTTATCTAAACAGAAATAACCTTGGCGTTCAAACTGGTATGCAGATTCAGCTTTAGCCTGTGCCAGTGATGGTTCAACTTTAGCTCCCGTAATGGTAACCAGAGACTCTGGGTTAATAACTGAGTTAAAATCGTCTTCTGCTGCAGGGTTAGGCACAGTAAATAAACGATCGTATAAACGCACTGTCGCATCAAGTGACTTATTGGCATCAACCCAATGAATTACACCTTTAGGTTTAGTACCATCTGTTGGGTTTTTACCTAACGTATCTTCATTGTATGTACAATAAACAGTGGTAACATTACCTTCTTCATCTTTATCACAACGTGTTGCAGTAACAACGTAAGCACCACGTAAACGTACCGCTTTATCGATAACTAAACGTTTGTATTTTTTGTTCGCTTCTTCTCTAAAGTCTTCTGCTTCAATATATAGCTCTTTAGAAAATGGCACAATACGTGTGCCTTGCTCATCATCACTAGGGTGATTTTTAACAACAAGATCTTCATTCTTATCTGCTGGATAGTTTTCAATCACTAATTTAATAGGGTCTAAAACAGCCATAGCTCGTGGCGCATTATCATTTAAATCTTCACGGATACATGCTTCTAAAACACTCATTTCAATAGTGTTTTCCATTTTAGTGACACCAATACGCTTAGCAAATTCACGCATTGACGCAGGTGTATAACCTCTACGACGAAAAGCAGCAATAGTCGGCATACGTGGATCATCCCAGCTATCAACTAAGTTTTCTTCTACTAAGGTATTTAGTTTACGCTTACTCATCAAAGTATATTCAAGATTCAAGCGAGAGAATTCGTATTGATGCGGCGTGCTTGGTACAGAAACATGTTCTATTACCCAGTCGTATAAACGTCGATTATCTTGAAACTCTAACGTACAAATTGAATGGGTAATACCTTCTAATGCATCAGATAAACAATGGGTAAAGTCATACATTGGGTAAATGCACCACTTATCACCCGTTTGGTGATGATGAGCAAAACGTACACGATAAATAATAGGATCTCGAAGACACATAAAGCTTGAAGTCATATCAATTTTCGCGCGTAAAGCACAAATACCTTCTTCAAACTCACCATTTTTCATTTTGGTAAATAAAGCTAAGTTTTCTTCAACGGAAGTATCTCGATAAGGACTATTTTTACCTGGCTTATTCAATGTACCGCGGTATTCACGTGTTTCTTCCGCATTTAGGAAACAAACATACGCTAAACCTTTTTCGATAAGCTCAACGGCAAAACCATGCAATTGATCAAAGTAGTTAGAAGAATAGTTGATCTCCCCTGCCCACTCAAAGCCTAGCCACTTGACATCTTTTTGAATAGCATGAACGTAATCAATATCTTCTTTTTCAGGGTTGGTATCATCAAAGCGTAAATTACATTTTCCATTATAATCTTGAGCAATGCCAAAATTTAAGCAAATAGATTTTGCATGACCAATATGTAAAAAGCCATTTGGCTCTGGCGGAAAACGGGTTTGCACATTAATATGCTTACCACTATCTAAATCGGCATCAATGATATTACGAATAAAGTTTGTTGGGCGGTTTTCGGTGTCCGACATGAAAATAAACCTCTGAAAATAACCTAATAGAAACGGATTAATGTAATGATCCGATTGTTATAAAGCTTGATATAAAGTGCTTTTTACGCACAAAGATACGTAATATTATAGCAAGTGTTTACGGGGGAGAATAGCGTTAGATAATAGTATATTGCTTAATATACTCACCACATTATTCTGGTGAGTACGCTTTATACCATTCCACCTAAGAAAGTGATCGCTTAGCGAGGATTTAAAGGTTTAGAAGCAAGGCATTTATTGAAGATAATGGTTATATTTGCCACTCAAATATTGCGAGTACAATACTTATCATTACTGGGCTGTCAAATATTAACGAGCATAAATAAGAAAAGACTCGCCTTGTTCTTTTTCTATATCTACAAGTTTGTCAATATGATGCTGCTCTACTTCGGTACCTTTAGTTAACATGGCATTGTTATCTGTATTCACAATATCTCTTGTTAACACCATGCCTTCTCGTAAGTCGCAACTATTTAGTAGGTAGTCGATTTTCCCTTCACTTGGGCTTGGGAGCTCTTCTAGCATAGATAAATAGCGACTAGTTAAATTCGGATCAAACATTGTCTTAGCTAATTCTTTAATACGGTGTTTGGCCTCTACCGTTGGTATTTTGAAGTTCGATTGACGTCCATTAACTAAATTGTCGTACATTGAAACGATAGCAATAATGCGCGAACCTAGCGGGATCTCTTCAGCAGACAAATGTTCAGGGGCTGTATTCCCATTATAGTTTGAAGGGATATTTTTAATAATTTCAGCAACAAACGAAAGTTCATCAATTTTATTGAGTAATTGATAACTTTTTTGATAAAAACCACCATATAATTTTTTTTCCTGCTGCGTCATAATGTCAATAGATTTACACAGCAAGGTTTGTTCGAGTGCTAATTTTCCTGTTTCATACAATAGACCTGCAATATAGATCTGAAAAATAGTGAGTTTATCGCAAGACTCCATTTCTGCAATTAACCTAGCATGAGCGGCAACACGAAAGTTGTGGCGAGTAACGTCTTGAGTATGCAAACAAATTGTTTCTGCATAAATATCTATAAAGGTTGATAAGGTCTTTTTAAGCCGACCAAAGCTAGTCGCTTCTCGGCTTGATATTAGCTGTAATTTTTTCTGATTTTTATTGGTTTCTAATTCAAGTGAACTATTGATAAGAGACAACTCTGCATTTTTCGCCAAATTAACTTTTAACAACTGTTTCGTTTTTCTTTCATTAATGTACAGCTCATAAGCACTATTTAGTTCAGCGATTAACTCCTCATTATTCCAGGGCTTTGAAAAATAGTGAGATATTTTCCCTTCATTTACCGCTGTCACAGTTAAATTAATATCCGCATGACCCGTTAACAAAAACCGTTTACAGTGAGCATTAATTTCAATGATCTTTCCTAAGAAAGTGGCACCATCCATAATGGGCATTCTCATGTCTGTCAGCACTAACGGAATATTAGGGTTATCTTGGTAAAAGCCAATAGCTTCATTTGCGTCTGAAAATAAATACAATTGAAAATGTTTACGTAACACACGGTTTAGTGCGTTGAGTACTTCCTTTTCATCATCAAGTATTAATAACGAAGGTTTATCCATTGCTTTTTCCTTGGTCATCGACCAACAATTAAGTTTCACATAAGACTAAATCTACAATAATTAAAATAAATTATAGCCGACTATTTGTATATAAAGACGCAAAATGAAAATAACTACTATTAAATTGCAAATATCCTCTATGATTAGAGGTAAGCATTCTTTATTTGGCATTAATTATGGATAACAATGACAATAACAATAACAATAACAATAACAATAACAATAACACTTCGTCACTACCGACTTTATTACTAGTTGATGATGATGGCAATATATTACAAGCATTAAAAAGAGCCTTGCATAATATTGAAGCCAATATTATTGATTTTCAATCTCCTATTGCTGCACTTGAATATTGCCAAACTAATCAACCTGATGTCGTTATTTCTGATCAACATATGCCCGATATGAATGGCTGTGAACTATTAGAGAAAATCAAACAACGCTGGCCTAAATCCCAACGAATAATCCTGTCTGCTTATCAAGATTTTGATCTTGTCTCTGCGGCTTTTAGTTCAGGCGTAGTAGAAAAGTTTATTTGCAAACCTTGGGTGAATAAAGAGCTCAAGTTTGTTGTCGATAAAGCGCTAAGTCGCAAAGTAAATGTTACTGTGACTCCAAGTGATGAAAACAACATTCCTTTGACCGGTTTAATTAATTTTCACGGTATCGTAGCTGAAGATGAAACCATGCATGAGTTGTTTGATAGTATCAGGCATGCATCAAGCACTAATGCGCCTATTTTTATTACGGGTGAAACGGGTACGGGTAAAGAGTTAGTCGCTAAAGCTTGTCACGCTGAAAGTTACCATAAAGACCAACCGTTTATCGCAGTAAACTGTGCTAATTTTACTGAGAACTTAATAGAGTCTCAGCTTTTCGGTCACACTAAAGGCGCATTTACTGGCGCGATATCCAATCAAGAGGGCTTATTTTCTGCGGCTAAGCAAGGTAGCTTATTTTTGGACGAAATAACAACCTTGTCTAAACCCTTACAAGCAAAGTTGTTACGTGTTGTGCAGGAGCGAGAGTTCTCCCCTTTAGGTACAAATACTGTTCTAAAATTTCATGCTCAAATTATTTCCGCCTCTTCTAATTCCATTAGTAACGCTGTAATTGAAGGCGAATTTAGGGAAGATTTATATTACCGCCTAAATGTTATTACTATGGCTTTACCGCCATTAAGAGATAGGGGCGGTGATCTTGTACATATAGCTAGCTTCTTTTTGAAAAAATATAATAAAATTGCCCGTAAACACTTTAAAAAATTCTCTCGCAACGCAATTCAAATAATTTGTGCTTATGACTGGCCGGGTAATATTCGTCAATTAGAAAATGTAATTCATGGCATGGTTGTTTTAAACAGTGGCGAGCAAATAACCTCTGAAATGATCATAAAGTCATTATCTAATACAGTAAAAAACTATACGGCAATTCAACCTGCCCCCTCCCTACCCGCAGTAGACAATAATAATTATCATCATAACCCTGAGCCAATAAAAAATAACAGCGAGATTCAACCGCTGTGGCAAGTAGAGAAGGACGCTATCGAGGCTGCAATATCGTATTGTCAGGGTAATATACCTAAAGCTGCAGCCATGTTAGAAGTTAGTCCGTCGACAATTTATAGAAAAAAACTCGACTGGTAATTACTGTAAATTAACGCATAAATAGAGCTAGCCCTCTTAATTATAAAAGTGGGGCTATTTCTATTTTTAAGTTTAAGTTTAAGTTTAAGTTTACTAAATTAGGATAATTCAGTTCCTAATATGAATATTGCTTTGCATTTTGCAAGACAACCAAATTGTTACAACCTAACCAACTGATAAATAACAAAATAAAAAGAGGAACACTCCTTGCAATGTTTATAGTTATTATTAAACATTACGGGAAGTTCTTATGTTGTCTTTCAAAAGTAGTATTTGGTGTTGGTTCTTCGCGTGTTTGGTCGTTGTTAACGGTACATTAAGTGCAGCTCCTTTCGAAAGCTGTCCTTCTAAGGCCTTTTTAATGCAACAAACCACGGCACAGCTTTATGGCGTAAACCTTGTAACAGGTAATTATTCATTATTATCAGATAATTTAGGTACCTCTGATAAAATAAATGCCGTTGGTTTTAATTTTCATGACAATTACATTTATGGCTGGGGATATGAATGGGGCACTTTAGTTCGCATTGGCAGTGACTTCCAAGCAACGGCCATTGAATTAGAGAATAACCCTGGAGTAAACTTTTATGTAGGTGATGTTGCTCTCAGTGAAAACAGCTATTACTTTTATAAAAAAGGCGCTAATTATGGCTTATACAAAGTTTCGCTGGATGAACAATCAAGCGATTATTTGAACGTTATCAATGTAATTGACGGTAACGCTTTGTCACTGACAATATTCGATCTAGCTTTTCATCCTGATAATGGCTTTGCTTACACTGTTGATAAAAATGGGGTTCTTTATCAAATAAACGTCAGTAACGGTGCCTTAGTTAACTTAGGTAATGTTGGCGAAACAGGTACTTTTGGTGCCGTTTACTTTGATGTTGAGGGTAATTTTTATATTAGTCGTAACACTGATGGCTACGTATTTATTATCGATGTTGCAGACTCAAACCCTAGTGCTAGTTTTTTCGCTTATGGTCCAAGTGCTACACAAAATGATGGGGCCCGGTGTGCTATTGCACCAGTTATTGATGAGAGTATTGCAGCAACAACAGATTACGGTGATGCCCCAGACAGTTACGGCACGACGTTATTTAGTAATGGCGCCAGACACGGTATTAGCGATATTTATTTGGGTAATACCATAACAACTGAACATAATGCCAATGTTTACCCTAAAACAGATCAAGATGATGGCATCATTTTTTTAACCCCTTTGCTTGCCGGTAGTGATAGCCTTATTCAGGTACAAGCGACGGGAGCTGGCTACCTCAATATATGGGGTGACTGGGATCGTGATGGTGAATTCTCACCTGAAGAAAAGTTAATCTCAGATAAATATATGGATAACACTAGTGAAGTCTTTCTTGTCAATACGTCATCCAGTGCCTTAAACGGTTTTACTTGGGTAAGAGCCCGATTTACCTCCATACCCGCTATTGTCGCCAGTGGTGGTGCTCCAGATGGAGAAGTAGAAGATTATAGAGTACTGGTTACCAATGCTGGAAATAGTCAAATACAAGATACGCCTTACTATATTGCTTTTGAAGACAGTTGGCCTGAACAAGGTGATTACGATATGAATGATGTTGTGATGCTGCAAAATTCCTCAATCTTATTAACAGAGCAATTTGAAGTGAAACAAATTGAATTCCAAGGGCAATTAAAAGCAATGGGTGCCGATTATCATAATGGTTTTGCCATTCAGTTAGACAACATTTTACCAAGCAATGTAAACGCCAGCTTAGTACGTTTTGAAATCAATGGGGTTCTACAAGAAGTAAGTGCTATTGAAGAAGGTACTGATTATTTAGTCATTAAAATTACCGATGATTTACGTAGTCATATCCAAGTAACCGAAAGCTGTAAATATTATAAAACAGTAGAGGGTTGTACTAATTCATCCTTGATGACCTATAACGTCACCGTACCTTTTATCACCCCTATTTCACTCAATGAATTTCCACAAGCGCCGTATAATCCGTTTATATTTGCTCAAGATGCCACCTATCATGGCGATCTTTTTTTTCATCCGGGTAGAGCACTAGAAATTCATTTAAAAAACAAAATGCCCACCTCTAAAGTTGATCCAGGTTGGTTTGGCGTAGCTGAGGATGCAACACAAGAAGCGAACAATCATTATTATCAAACAAGTTCAGGTTTACCTTGGGCGCTTGCTATTAATCCTGGCTCACAGGAAGAATGGAAGCACCCCATTGAAAGGGTCGATTTAATACAAGCATATCCTGATTTTCAAATATTTGTTGAGACGGATGGTAATAAGTCGTCCAGTTGGTTTTCTCAAAGTAATGCTGTTAATTCTAAACTTTATTAAGCTAATAATTATCAATATAGGGAAAATATTATGAAACATCATCTAATAAAACTCACAATACTGAACATGATCATAGCCATAACAATAGCTGGATGTGGAGGAGGTGAAGAAGAAGACAGCGCTGTGGCAGCAACCGCTAAAGTACAAGTGATACCTGAACCGACAATAACCACAAGCGAATTAGTAAGTGACCCTGATTTTAATTTTACCTCAAGTACTGATCTAGATGTCACAGTCCCGGCATCACCGTCAAGCACTGTCAGCTACTTTATTAATATCTGCACCGATTTTACTAACGAAAACAACGAGGTAAAAATTAACTATGATAGTTGCAAGTTAAGAAAAACACTCACCACTTTAGAGCAAGCATTCACTTTATCTTTAAGTAATGCGGAAATGATGTTGGTAGCTCAGATTTGGCCTATTGAGAATGGGGCTCAGCCAGTAACACTTTACTGGAATATAACTGAATCTGGTCACAGCTGGAAAATAACTATTTAAAACTATTTATCCTTTACAAACTAACTGATTCATCTTAAACAATGAATTGGTTAGTTTGTTTTTTTAATTATCTATCAACTCCACTCTAATTTTCTAATGTTTACACCAATTAGCTACCTCGCATTTTAAAATGCATAACGCGAAAAGTAACCTGTAAATAACTCAAGTCAATTAAATAACATTAAAACCCCTTATATAACAACAACAAGCATTGTGGCACGTTATATGAAGTACTTAAGGTAAGTATAAATAACTCAGGACACGCCACATGAAACATTTATCGTTACAGTGTATTTTTACTATAACCCTGCTGTTCTGTACAGGCTGTGTTTCTTCATCGATAAGTGACTCTATCGCCTTAATCGAACGCGAAGATAGTTTACAAAGCAGTTCTGTAAATAAAAGTGTTTTAAGCAGTATTCAAACGTTACGCGTCTCACAAAAACTAGCAAAAAACAATTCCCCTCGAACAGACTCGACAATGAATACCAATAGTAGCAATCAAACTAGTAATCAAACTAGTAATCAAAGTCACACTTTTGCTTATGACTTGCATAATAAAGAATTAAATTACGATGATAAAATTAGGCTAATCAGTTTAGTCGTTAACAAAAGTCAAACCTTTATTATTAGCATTGCACTCGCTAAAGGTACAAACCGTCTAGACCAATTAGCACTTTCAATGGCGCGAGCTGAAGTACTACGTATGTATATCAGTCACTTCAACAATAGAGTAACCATAAAATTTGCTCCTAACCTTTTAACTGACACTATTTATTTAGTTAGTGGTGCTTAAGATGACAACGTCAATAATTATAAATATACACCTTATTTTGTCAGCCATATGGCGCCATCGTTATTTGATTGTATTTCCAGCAATTACTTTACCTATAATCGCAGTTTTTGTTTGCTTTATTTCTCCAAGAAATTGGCAAACGCATACCACAATATTGGTACAAGAAAGTGCAAAAATGAACCCTTTTCTTGAAGACTTATCGGTATCAACTGATTTAGAGAATCGTATGACCACGTTAGATACGTTACTCCATAGTCGTCACACCTTAATTAGTGTTGCGCAAGATTTAGCGCTTATCGATGACAAATCAACGGACTTTCAAAAGGATCAATTAGTTAAAGAATTATCCGCTGCGCTTAAAGTCAAATTAATAGGTAAAGACTTGGTAAGTTTAATTTACCAAGCCGATTCGCCTGAAAATATAGTTAATGTTCTGCTTGCCGTCAGAGATAGATTTTTGGAAAAATTATTAGCCCCTGAAATATCAGCAATTGATGCTTCTGAATCATTTCTAACCAAACAATTAACACTGAAAACCGCTGATTTACAAAAGGCAGAGTTGAAGTTAGCGAATTTCAAACAATACAATGCAGAACATCTACCTCAACTTTACAGTGCAAAAAGCAACCGTTTTAGTCAGTTAAACATGTTACTAGAACAAAGAAAAATTGAATTATCCGGTGCTATTGCCGCCAAAAGAACCATTCGTACCAGACTTGCTCAAGTTGACCCGGTAATGAGTGAAATTGAGCAAAATATAGTAACAACTAAAAGCGAACTAGCCATTTTGCGCTCACGTTACACTGATCAACATAGCAAAGTTGAAACGGCCCTAAGAAAGTTGTTACAGCTTGAAGACGAACGAGAGTCTCAAAGCAGAACATCATACAAAATAACTGACGTTGACTTAAATCGTCTATGGGAAATTGCCAGTAGCATGCAAGATGGTGACCTTGATAAAAATCAAAATTTACTATTAGTCTCGCAATTACAAGAATTACAATTAGCTGACAGTCATGTCGAAAAAATTCGAGAAGAAATTAACTCAATAGAAAAACAAAATAGAATATTAAAAACCTCACTAGCTGGAACTGGTGAAATGGAAAGACAATTACTTGAGTTAGAAAGAGATCTTACCGTGCAACGAGATTTATACAGTGATTTATTGTACCGCTATGAAAAGGCGAAAATAACTGGGGCATTAGGTCGTTTTGAACAACCTGAAAGAATCAAAATAATCGATGAACCATACCAACCGAGTTCTCCGACTAACTCCCCACTTTCAATGTTTTTATTGGCCGGTATTATTGGCGGACTACTTTTAGGTGGCGGCTTAGCTTTATTTGCTGAATTAGCCGATACGTCAATTCGCGCAAGATATCAGCTCGAACTAATCACTTCAACGCCAATAATTACTCGGTTACCAAGAATTGGCGCGCAGCCTTTTAACAGTGTGAATACATTAGGAGAAGACTTATGAGACCTGTCATCGTTCATGTTGTACAACACCTAAAGCCTGGTGGTATAGAAAGTTTGGCATTAGAGTTTCAACGTGCTGCACAGCCCTTTTTTGATGTACACATCATTTCTCTAGAGAAACATAACATAAAAGGTTATTGGAATAATATTGATGGTTTTAAAGAATTTATTCATACACTAAACAAAAAACCGGGTTGGCAAGTCAGTATTTTTAACCAATTAGCTGAATTATTTAAAACAATTAACCCTATGTATGTTCATACCCATCATATAGGGCCATTAGTCTATGGTGGTATTGCTGCAAGACTAGCTGGCGTAAAACAGATCATACACACAGAACACGATGCGTGGCACCTAGCGAATATTAAAGCGAGATTATTACAAAAAATAGTTATTGCATTGGTTCGCCCTATTTATGTTGCTGACGCAAAATTTGTTGCCCAGCAAGTTAATCACTTAATGCCACCTCTAAATCCGATTGTCATTACTAATGGCATCGATACCAATAAGTTTAAGCCCTCAACAATAAATAAACGACAATTACTAAAACAAGCAAAACTACCAACAGAGCTTAAATTTATTGGCTGTGCTGCTCGCTTAGAAACAGTGAAGGCACATGATGTATTAATTAAAGCATTACATAATTTACCCCACGACATTGCTTTGCTACTCGCAGGCACAGGTAGCTTAGAGCAGCAGTTAAAAGAGCTAGTCATTAAGTTAAATTTACAACAAAGAGTTTTCTTTTTAGGTCACGTTGATGATATGACAACATTCTACCCTTTACTTGATGTTTTCTGTCTTTCTTCAAATAACGAAGGCCTACCATTATCCCCTTTAGAAGCTCAAGCCTGCGGAGTACCTGCTGTACTAACTGATGTTGGCGGCTGTAAGGAAGCTGTTTGTAGTGAAACAGGTATTATTGTTGAACCTAATAATCCAATATTACTATCCCAAGCACTACTACGTTCACTCAATCAACAAACTAATCAATCACCAAGAGAGTTTGTAGAAAAACAACGTTCTATGAAAAATATGATTAATCAATATATCTCACTGACTCAACAGAGTCTAAGGTCGAAGTTATGTTAGATATAATAATGATAATCCTCCTTGGTGTGGCAATGTTTTTAGTCATCTACCATCATGTAATTTATCCATTTATGCTTAAAGTTATAACTAAGAAAAAGAGCAAAAATAAACTTAACCCGGTAATTAAAAAACGTCGTTATATGTTTAGTGACCAAGACAAAAAACTAACTCGTTTTTCGATTATTATCCCAGCTTTTAATGAAGCCCAATTTATTGCGGAAAAAATTAGAAACTTAAGCGTTATCGACTATCCCAGTGATCGCTATGAATTGATTTTACTTTGTGATGGTTGCCAAGATGATACGCATCAAATTGCAATTCAAACAATTGATGAACTTGCTTGCCATGATTTACAGGTGCAATTGATAAATTTAAAAGATAATAAGGGCAAAGTAGCTGCACTCAAAAAAGGCGTCGCAATAGCAAAATTTGATAATATCGTCTTTAGTGATGTTTCGGCATTGTTACCTGTTAATTGCTTATTGATGTTAGACAGTCACTTTAATAACGCTTCTGTTGGCGCAGTTTCAGGAGGATATAAGTTTATCCAAAAAGGAACGGCTGGGGAACAATGTTACTGGAAATATCAATCAACGCTTAAATCAAGAGAGAGCTCTATAGCTAGTGTACTTGGAGCTCACGGGGCTTTTTATGCACTTAGAAAGTCTTGTTATGAAGACGTTCCGGTAGATACTATTAATGACGATTTTTTGATCCCCATGAATGTTATCAAACAAGGCTATCGTGTGATCTATGAGCCTAGAGTCGTTGCCATCGAGCTTGAGCAAGTCAATTTAGAACAAGACATGAATAGACGTCTAAGAATAGCCGCTGGTAATTTTCAACAACTCATTTATTTACTGCCTTTGTTATCGCCCAAATATGGCTGGAACGCATTAAACTTCGCTTCAGGTAAAGCATTAAGAGCAGTAATGCCTTTTATCTTTATATTCATTTTTATGAGTAATATTTATCTTGTACCAATCCACTATTTTTTCTTATCACTATTAGTTTGCCAAATTTTTGTTTATGGCTTGGTTATAATCATTAATACATTTGATATTTCACCTAAATTAAATGCATTAAGATTAATCTGTTATTTAGTCAATGGTTATTGGGTCGCTTTAAAAGGCTCATTAAAATACATATTTGGTTTACAAGAAAAAATTTGGACCAAAATTTAGGAGAACTTATGAAACACATTAGCTTCGTACACCCAAACATTTCGTTACTTAAAAGAGCCATGGATTTAGTATTCTCAATAGCCTGCCTAATATTGACATTGCCCTTATTTGTGGTTATTGCGATCATGATAAAACTAACATCACGAGGAGACATTTTTTATTGTCAATTAAGGGTCGGTAAAATGAAAGCCGGCAAAGTGGTACATTTTAACATGATAAAGTTTCGTACTATGGTTACTAATGCCGAAGCTCACTCTGGTGCGGTGTGGGCAACAAGTAACGATAATAGGTTAACTGCTATTGGTCGATTACTTAGAAAAGTTAGACTGGATGAACTTCCTCAGTTTATCAATGTGATTAAAGGGGATATGTCACTCATCGGTCCGCGACCAGAAAGACCTGAAATTGTGATAGAACTAGACAAAGTAATCCCTTTTTACTCAGAGCGCACTTACGATATGACTCCAGGAATAACAGGATTGGCTCAAGTAAATCAGGGGTATGATACCTGCATTGATGATGTCAAAACTAAAATAGGTTATGACTTTGCATACTCGCTATCACTTACTAAACTACATACATGGTTGTTAATGGATTTAGAAATAGTGTTCAAAACTCTACTTATTATGGTGTTAGGACGTGGTCAATAATAAACATCCAAGCCACCTCAAAATGCAGGATTCAATTGGAATTATAAACGCCTTTAGGCAAGGCACTGATCATGAATCGAACAGGCGTACTGAAACGATAATTTTGCAATCGTTTCGGTATAGCTTCAAAAAAGGATTAGCCTATGACAGATATTAATGTGACATGTATTGGCGGTGGCCACGGTTTAGGACACCTGCTAGAAATTATTAATGATTTTGACTCTATCAATTTAACAGGTATTGTCAGTACTACTGATAATGGTGGCTCTACCGGCCGATTAAGAGAAAGCTGCGATACAATTTCTTGGGGGGATATACGCTATTGTTTATCAAAGTTAAGTAAATCCGTCTCAAATAAAGAGACTTCAACTAAATCACTGCTCTTTGAATACCGCTTTGGCAACGTAGGCGATCTATCAGGACATAGCCTAGGCAACTTAATGTTTTGCGCCGTTGACTCACTTTGTATCAGACCAACAGAGACTGTACAGGTAATGCGTGAATACTTAGGCATTAAAGCAAATATTTTACCTATGTCTGATACTGTGACTCAGCTAGTAAGCTATTCTGGTGGACAATGTCATGTTGGCGAAGTAGAAGTTGACGACCACGCTAGCCAAGGCATTAATAAACTTGTCTTAACACCAAAAGTTAAGCCAAGTGAAGAAGTATTGGAGACCTTAAAGAATTCAGATGTATTATTTATTGGTCCCGGTAGCTTTTATACCAGTAGTCTACCCTGTTTATTAATGGAAGCTGTCATCAATGTTATTAATCACAACACCAAACTAAAAGTATATTTCATTACCAATGTTGAAAACGAATTTGGTAGCGACTATAGCCAACACGACGAAATATACTACCAGCTGGAATTCATGAAAGATCTCGGATTAACAAAAACTGTTCATTCCTTAATCCCCTGTCATCGAGTTTCTGCTTCTATTGAACTGTGTAAACCTTATACCATAGCTGAACTTCCTGGAGATAATGGCGGCAGGCATCAACAGCCATTTTATCGCGATCAGTTGTTTGAACTAATTCAACGAGATTAATGTTCTGCTTTTAGCCATTATCTGCTTTTAGTAATTCCTTTCTCAATAATCCACTCTTGGATCTTAATTCGAGGATTGCAATTCGCAATTTACAATTTTCAATTTGCATTTCTTTTTAGCTTTTTAGATAAAACAGAACAACAACCACAGCAACTAATTGATAAATAATGTAATATTTTATGGCTCAAACATTGCAACACCTACTGTGTATTAACTTTAAAGGTGGGTTTATTATGCTAAATGAAACTTATAAAATAAATAACGATTTTATTATTAAACTTAACGGAAACTTTGATGCCGATTCAGTCAAGGTCATGAAAGATGATATTGAAGCGTACAGTACGCTTAATACCAATATTATATTCGACCTCGAGCAAGTACTGTTTATCGACTCTTCCGGTATTGGTGCAATCGTATATTTATATAAAAGAATGGTCGCTAAAGGCTTTAGTGTTTCAGTATCAGGGTTAACACAACAACCACTTGAGCTATTTCAAATGCTATTTTTAGATAAAACAATTAATTGTTACCAAAGCATCAACGGTTACTTTGAAACTTCTCCTAACTTACAAGTTGCCAGCTAATGAATACTCGTCTTGTTTTGGTGTCACTATGTGCTGTCATGGCATTATCAGCATGTAGTACATCAAAAAAATCAGCATCAAATAAGCCACTATTATCAAATAGTGTGACGTATGCAGATTTAAACAAAGCGCAAATGAAAATATATATTACTAGCGCTGAATCTCAACTATTAAGACTAGAACAACAAGAGTCTAACCGATGTATCTCAGGGCAATTAGCTATCGCACAATCCTATTTAACACGTGCAACAGCAGAACATAATGCTGAAATGGAAAAAGATGCTTTTATTACTTTAGTCGATTTTGATCGGCAAGTTCGTAAGATTCGTTGTATCAATCAATACATAAACGGCCAATTAGGTTGTGGCTATTCTAATAAAAAAACAGTACTTAAACGTTGGTACGATGAAGGTGATTTCAATCAGTGTGAAGATACCTCAATAGCCCAAACAGAAGTTGAGGTTGATCTAAAGGATAAAGAGATTGTTGAGAATAATCACATATTAATTACTGAAACACTGCATGATTTTAACAAAGACAAAATAAAACCCATATATTACCAGTCACTAAATAAATTGGTTGAATTAATTAAAAGTTATCCAAATTCAACATTACTCATCACCGGACATACAGATAGCAAAGGTAGCACTAGCTATAATAATAAATTAGGTAAAAAACGTGCGCAAAACGTTGCAAATTACTTTATTGATAAAGGCATTGAATCTTCACAAATTATCGTAAAAAACAAAGGTGAAGAAAATATTAGGGAAGTTGAACAAAGTGATATTTCAAGAGTATTTAATCGCTACACATCGATCACCCTATTTTTAAATACTAGCGGTAAAAAGGATATTTGACCATGTGTAAATTATTAATAGCAATGCTGAGTTGTATATTTGTTATGAATAATGTTCAATCAGCTGAAATTATCATTCGTTCTGGTGATGTACTACAAATTGAAATCCCCGGTGAAATTGACTTCGAAAAGCCCTTTCAAGTAAAGCGTGATGGTACGCTCAAGTTACCTGAAATAGGTAACGTTGCAATTGTTGGTAAAACACTTACCCAAGCAAACAAAGATCTAGCCAAACTATTAGGCGAAGAATACCGCGCCATTAATAACTTTAAAGTGTACTTAATCGAAAGAAGAGTACCTATTCAAGTATTAGGCTTTGTTAAAGAGCCAGGAATGATTGATTTACCAGAAGATGGAAATATACAAATGGCGCTTCAGCAAGCCGGTGGAGCTAGAGCAGGTGCGCAACTAGATAGAATACAATTAAATCGTCAAGGTAAGGTAACCACCTTTGATTATAAAAAGTACTTGGACACAGGTGATTTTTCAATTTTACCTACCATTGAACCTTTAGATGTCGTATTTGTACCCGCCTCGCCATTAATTGGTAATGTTCAAATGGACTTTGATGCCGCAACGCTATCCGCCAGTGGTGATGGCTCAGAGGCCGAAACAGCGATTAAAGTATTTGGAGAAGTACTTAAACCTGGCGTGTTCTCTTTTAAAGAAGGGAACACTGTCGTTGATATGCTAATGAGAGCCGGCGGCGTCACTCGATATGCAGGTGTTGAACATATCCGAGTCATTAACAACGGTTCACCTGAGTTATTTGATTTAAAAACCTATTTGGATACTGGCGATGCCTCCCATATGCCAACAATCATGCCCGGTTCAACCTTATTCATTCCTATCCAAGAAGAAGAAGTTAAAAGTGGTTTACGTACCGTTTATGTTATGGGTGAGGTTTTTAAACCTGGAGCATATGAAGCGCCAGCAGGGACAAAATTTTTTGATATTCTAGCCAATGCAGGTGGCCCTACTCGCTTTGCCGAATCAAGGAAAATTAGAATTATTCGTACATCAGGCAAAGTTGATGCTTTCGATTTACAAGCTTATACCGAAGGATTAACTCAAGTAACAACCCCGACAGTTTCACCGGGCGATGCAATCTTTGTCCCTGAAAAAACCGACATGAATGAAAAGTCATGGCTTAAAATCACGCCTGATAGATCGATCAGAATCATGGGAGCTGTGAAAAAACCAGGTCGATACGAATGGGGTGATGAGATGAGTTTTCTTGATATTTTAGCGCACGCAGGAGGACCTACTCAAGATGCTGACATGTCTCAAGTAAGGGTACTAAAGAAAGGGGAGTCAAAACGAATGGAGCCTTTTGATTTAGACAACTTTATCACAGAAGGTGGTGATTTCTCTTTGTTACCTAAAGTAGCTGCCGGTGACACTATTATTATCAGTGAGCGACCACGTGATGTTATCGATAATAAAGCACGCTGGTTACGTCAATCTCAAGAGTCATCAATTTATGTTTTCGGTCAAGTAGGTCAACCTGGACGTTATGCGTTTAATAATAAATTACATATTTTAGATATACTTTCAGCGGCTGATGGGCCTAATCAACATGCAGATATTCATAATATAAAAATTACTCATCGTAACAAATATCAAAGCAAAGTAAGCACCCTTGACTTAGGTTTGTACTTTGAAACTGGCGATGAAACATTATTACCCCAAGTAAAATCAGGTGACACTATTTATGTTCCAGAAAGAAACAAACCATGGATTGACAATAAAAAAGAACAAACGGTCAGAATAATTGGCGCGGTAGAAAACCCTGGACGTTACAAGTTCAGCGCTGATATGACCATTTTAGATATTTTAGCCGAATCAGGTGGCCCTACTAAAACTGCTTATTTAGAAAAAATTATGGTTGTAAATATTTCTCGAAGTGAAACAGAAGAAAATGTCAGCCAAGCTTTTGATTTAGAGAAGTTTATTGAACACCCAGATTTCACAAAATTACCTTTAGTACGTGTGGGTGACACAATATTTGTGCCTGATGTATCTCAAAGTAATTGGAATGTATTTATGGATAATGTCAAAGACATGCTTAGCATTGTCTCACTAGTTGCCATTGTTGGAGGGTTATAATATGCAAGGATTACCCATTCATTATGCTGAAGTTGAAGCGATTTACAATCAAACTATAGGCTCAGGTTATAGAACATTAGCGATTACATCAGCTAAGGCTGGAGAAGGTAAAACCACTGTTGCTCAGGCGCTTGTTGAACGAGCGCAAGTTGTTGGAAAAAAGGTTTTATTAGTTGAAATGAACACCTTTAATCCTGTTTTATCACAAGCTTTACGACAATCGCTCACTAGTAATATTTCTGCAAATGAAATCATCACAGTTGAAGGTAAAGGTTATAGCTTACTTCCTGCTCCGCAAAATATTCATGATGTACTACAGTATAGAGAAAGCCACTTATTACTTGATTCAATAAAAAAATGGTTAGCAGATTTTGATTGTATTGTTTTTGATTCTTCCGCACTAACTTCACTCAACCAAAGTAATATACCAGCAGAGATTATTTGCGACGTTTGTGAAGGAACATTACTGGTGATTGAAGCAGGAACAACACCAGCAAACTTGATACAAGAAAGCGTTGAAAAGCTTAAACTAAAAAAAGTTAACTTAATTGGGTCGATAATAAACGATAAGAATAATCCTTCCTTATTAGCCGAATTACAAAGAGAAACCTATCGTCTTAGCCATTTATTTCCTAATATCATGACTAAGTTTAGAAAGAAACTTGCCAGTCTAGTGCTACTTAATATTTCTATCTAATACCAATTTGATTAAATTTCTTCCCAACTCAGAGCTTTACTCAATGCTCAATAACAAGGAGAATTTGTTTAGGTCTAGTCATTCTAAACCACATAAATTTAACGATGTTAGTGGTCATTGAGTAAGCTCCCATAGGGCGAATTTAAAGGGGTAATATGCGGCGTTATTGATTTTGATAAGGACGCTGCATGGATGCAGCTTATTAGTGAATGCAGGAGCTTATTCTCCTGAATAACCATTCTCTTCAATCAATGCCTTGCTTCTAACCCCTTTAACTTTCGCTGAGTGGGAAAGAACTTAATCAACTTGGTATAAGCTGAATTCTGGATGATGATCTGTTTATTTTCAAATAAAAAAATCGCTTAGGTAATTTAAAGTGAAATTTACAAGATTAAGTAGCTTTATACTCTATCATTGTTGCAATTCATTCGATTACCAAGGAAAAAAGTTTAGGAATAACTCGTTATTTATCTAAGACTTAACGCTGATAATCGGATAAAATGGACGTTGAGAAAGTACTGCTTATCCCGAGTACAGGTTATCTAATAAGCTACTTTTCAAAATCTACCTGAGTTTTGATTGCATAATGATCTGACCAATTAAATTTGTTAATACGTTGCCGCTCACAAATAGTAGCGGGTTTTGATGCCCAAAAATGGTCAATGGCTACACCCAAGAAGGAAGCAACGTAGCGCTGGTTTGGCCATGAATTCACAAATTCAGTGTTCATGCCCTGCTTCAATAAATTTATTCGACTTGAATGTTTTGAAATATTTAAATCACCTATGACTAATGAACGATCCATTAATAATTTATTTACTTGCGAGCCCTCACCTGATGAATCAGGCATTAGTGAGTTTTTAAGTGCATAGTTTAATTGGTACAAAGTTTTATTCCTGCTTCGCCAAAATTTTTCATTACGCGGTGACGGCGGATGTAAAGTATATAAGTTAATATCAGTAACAGGTAAATGCCATTGACTGGCGATTAAATATGCACGTTGACCACTTTTATAATACTTAATTTTAGAAAAAGCATAACGACTAAACAGTAATTGATCGCTAAAAACTTGCTTATTTTCACTTTCACCTCGAATAAAATAAGGGTAATAAGGACTTAACTTTTCGACAATTTTCTGCTTTGAATGCTGACTTACGCCTTGTAATGTTATTAAGTGGTATCGTCTTTCAATAAGGTGCTCTATCAATTCATTGAGTTCATGCTGCTTCTCGGTATATTTGATGTTGAATTGGAAAAAAGTAACTGAGCCGCTGCATGTTAGGTTAGTAATCTTGTTGGTATTATTTAAAAATATTACCAACATAAAGTTAACTAACAAACCACTTAAGAAATAACTTAAGCTATACAGATATGAAAAAAAATGACTTAGCGCTAACATAACAATACTAAAAATGACTAATATAATGAGGGGGCTCGATAAAATGTTTTCAAACCACCAAGGCGAGTGAATAGGCCTTAACAATAACCAAATAAGACTTGGCATTAATATAAGGATTAGCCCTACTATTAACCTCATTTCCATCGTTTTTACCATCTAATAAAAATCAAATTATCTATCATGCTTTGATTTTAGCTCAAAAATAGAAGCTTACTAATTACCACGGCCAACTCTCTGTCATTTCTACTTTGCTTTGCAAAGCTCTCACAATCTGTGCAATTTGCGAATAAAAATCCATTTCTTAGATATATCACCTATTTATACCCTATTAATTTATTTTTTAACTGGCCTAGTTTATGCAAATTCAAAGTATGAGGCGTTTAATGAGGGGTTGGTCATGACAACAGAAAATCTAAAAATAGCTTTATTGCTTGATAGTCGAGATTATGGTGGCATAGAAACGCATGTAGCTAACCTTGCTAAAGGTCTTCATAAGTCAGGTCATTGTGTGCAAATTATTTTATTGAATAACTATGGTGAACACCCTGTATTTGAGTCAGAGGAATTCCTTCGTTCAGTACTAATAAAATTAGACGGCAGTATTAATGCACTATTCAAACTATTAAAAAATTCAAATGTGAATCTTGTTCACACTCATGGTTATAAAGCCGGAATTATTGGTCGAATTAGCTGTAAGTTAACCCAAAAAGCGGTAGTTTCCACCTTTCACGCAGGTGAACAAGGTAATTCAAAAATCAGACTATATTCATGGTTTGACCGTATAACAGCGCATTTCTGTCCATGCATCTGTGTATCTGAACAAATAAAAAAATCGTCAAACTTAAGCGCAGAGGTGATTCAGAACTTTGTTGAGTTACCAAGTCAATCATTTAAAACAACCACGCCTGCAACTCAAGTAGCTTTTGTTGGCCGCTTAAGTTATGAGAAAGGTCCCGATGTATTTATTCGTTTAGCTAAACAGTTGCCACAGTACTCTTTTTCAATATATGGCGATGGACCCATGTTAGATGAAATAAGCACTACTGCGCCTAATAACGTGGAATTAGCGGGCCATGTAACATCAATGCTCCCGCATTGGCCCAAGATAAGTCTGTTATGTATTACCAGCAGAGAAGAGGGCTTACCACTAGTAGCTATTGAAGCACTGGTTCGAGGGATTCCTGTTATTAGCTATGATATTGGTGGTATCTCATCTGTGGTAATCAATGACCTTAGTGGTTGGTTAATCGCACCATTTAACGAAAAATCCTTTATTGCATCAATTAAACAGGCTCAGACATTATCAAAGACACAGCGAAGTAAAATGTCCTTGTTTGCTTATTTGCATATTAGAAACAACTTTTCTTGTAACACAGTTATCCCTCAGATATTTAATGTTTACCAAAAAGCATTAATAAGGGGGCCACATGCTAAATAGTCGATATAAAAATTTATTAAACCAATCGGCCCTTTATGGTTTAAGTATATTTCTGATGAAAGGTATTTCGCTAGTAATGTTACCTGTGTATACCAGTTATATAATACCATCAGATTATGGTCGATTAGAGGTTCTAGTAGTATTTTCTAATATTGTATCCATCATCTTAGGGTTCGGTTTAGTTGAAGCATTATATCGGTTTGTCGGTTTAGCTGATGGTCTTGAACAAAAAAAACGTCATGCTGCAGAATGTTTATTCATCGCAAGCATCATTACAGCTATTTCCTACACAATTTTCCATTTCTATTCGAAAGAGTTATTGACGTTTTTACCGGGAAATATCTCAGAAAATGAGCTTTATTTACTTGGTATAGCATTATCTTTTGGTGGCTTAATAAATATTCCATTAGCCTGGTTACGAATAACTGAGCGAGCAGGGTTATTTTTCACCATTTCAATGTTAAAAGTAATTCTACAAGTTTCACTTACTTTTTACTGGCTGATTGATGGTTGGGGCATCACTAGTATTTTAGCATCTGGTGCTGTTTCTTCGGTAATTGTTGCAATAATTTTATGCTTTATTCAATTAAAAGAAACAAAGATTCTTTTTTCGATAAAGCATATTAAAAGCATAGTTATTTATGCAGGTCCCATATTTATTGGTGGTGCCGCGACATTTACTTTATCAGGAATGGACAGATGGTTACTCGCCGATCATTTTGGTGCCACTGAAATTGCTGCATATGCCATAGCAATCAAGTTCGCCTTAGTCCCTGCTCTGCTTATTCAACCCTTTACACTTTGGTGGTTTCCTAAGCGTTTTTCAGTTCTTAAAGAACATGACGGTAAAAATATTAATGCACATTTTGCTATTGTTGGCGCCATCATTTCAGTACTTATATGCGGAGTCCTAGGCTTATTAGGACCGTTACTTATTAAATACCTAACACCTGTTGCTTACCATAGCGCAATAGTAATTTTGCCTTGGTTATTGCTTTGTACCTTGTTAAAGATGTTATCCGACCTATTAAACCTAGGTTGTTTCGTAGAAAAAAGCTCAAAAGTACAAATGAATATTAATTTAGTAGCCAGTGCCGTAGGTGGATTATTGCTAATACTGTTGGTACCAGTGTTTAGGGTCAATGGAGCACTAATAGCGCTTATTGTTGCAGGAGTTATCCGATTAGTACTTTTCTATTATTTCAGTCAAAAAAAGATCTATTTGCCGTACAAATTTGGTTATTTATATCCGGCAATTAGCGCTGCTGTTGTCGCCACCTGGTTTGGACAAGTGAGCTGATCATGACTGATTCTCCTGTCACAGTTACATGCATGACGCTGATATTAATGCTAATGACATTAGCATTATATTTTTTCCCTCAGCCCTTAATCCTCATTGTTATAGGATTAATTCCCTTTGCTCTTTGGGGGGTGGTTAATTTCTCGTTTTATATTGTGCTAGCCTTTGTCGTTTTTTCGTTTTTCCGCATACATGAAGTTTTTCCATTTTTAGAGCCGATAAAATTACCTCTATTATTAGCGTTAGCTTCAATATTTGTGATTTTTTTACGAGCTACCATCAGTAAAAATCTTCACCCTTACTGGTGTACACAATTCACCTTTTTATTGCTATTTTTTATACTGGTGACCATTGCTATACCTTTTGCTAGTAATGTCGCCGTAGCAATAAAGTCTTGGTCAGGAACTTACAGTAAAATTATATTAATGACTTTTATCATTGCCTGGATGATGCGCAAAGAAATCCACTTTATTACCGCAAGTCGGGTATTTATCTTTGCTGGTGCTTGTGTTGGCTTGGTAGCCTTGTATAACAAGTTCAATAATATTGGCTTAGTTGAAGGTACTCGAGTCACTATAGGTCGAAGCATAGGATCTTTACTTGGCGATCCAAATGATTTAGCGCTGGTGCTCTTGTACCCCATGGCCTTTTCTATTGCCACTTTTCTAGAGAAGTCACTTTCAAGATTTGAACGATTTTTCAGCTTTACTACTTTTTGTATCTTACTTTATGCAATATTGGCGACTCAAAGCCGAGGCGGCTTGTTAGGGTTTTTAGCCGTGGTAAGTCTATTTGCCTATAACCGCGTACGATCCAAGGTTTTATTATTCTCTGGTGGTGCAATTTCTGTAATGATTTTATTTATTGTTGCGGGCATCAGTGAACGATCTTCCGGTGGCGCTGCAGAAGAAGGCATAGATGAATCGGCAATGGGTCGATTATATGCATGGGAAGCCGCATGGAATATGGCACTAGATAATCCCATATTAGGTGTAGGCATCAGCAATTTTTATTACAATTATTTTGCCTATAGCCCCCATTGGGATGGAATGAATCATGCTGTTCATTCGACATGGTTTGGTGTGTTGGCTGAATCTGGTTTCGTTGGCCTTATATTATTCGTTTCTTTAATTGTCAGCACTTTACTGATGTCTTTAAAAATGTTGAAAACAGTCAATGATGAACCCCATACCCCAGGCATACGTGTCGCACTTAATGCAGCACCTGCCGGCATTATTGGTTTTATCGTTTCTGGCACATTTCTAACACAAGGCTTTATCTGGGCAATTTATTTGCAAGTGGCTTTGGTTATTGCCTTAAACCGTTATTTGAATTCAAAAAAAGGCGCCAACGAAACAGATAAAAAATAACAAACCACCGTAATCTGTCGCTTATTTATTAATAAGCAGGAGAAGTAATATGTCTGAATATATTTCACAAGATAAAGAGCTTAAAACAAAGATTTTATATGTTCACTACGGTGAAAACTGGATCCGAGGCAGTGAAGTTGTGCTATTAGACTTACTTAAATCGGCACAAGAAAATAATTACGCTCCCGTGCTTTGGTGTAATAGTGACCTTTTAGCCAAAAAAGCAACAGCTCTGGGCGTTGAGGTTATTAAAGATAAGTTTGTTTGCCTGGGTTACTGGACTTTACCTCGATGGAATTTTTTACAGTTTTTCAAGTTACTGCTTAAAGCAAAAGAAATAATAAAAGCCTACAATATTTCTTTAGTGCATTGTAATAATGGCGCGCCCTGCCAATGGATGGTACCTATATGCAAATTTAGCGGTACTCCATTATTACTGCATTTACATGCGCGTTATATGTATAGAGACAGATTAACCTTATTGTTTCACGGCGCAGATAGCATCATAGGTGTCAGCCAATCTGTCACTAATATCTTTAAGCACAATGAATTTAGCAATCAGCAGGTAGAAGTTATTTATAATGGTATTGACCCAGAACGAGTGCGATGCCGAAAACCTCGAGACATAAGAGCAGAGCTGTCTGCAACAAAAACAGATTTTGTCATTTTATATATGGGCTCATTAATCCCTAGAAAATTAGTGCATCAATTACTGTATGCGGTAGATAAATTAAAAGCTGAATATCAAATTAAATTGGCTATTGTTGGCTCTGGCAGCGAAAAAGATAATCTAACGCGGTTGGTTGATAAACTAAATTTACATCGGCAAGTTAATATATTTTCAGCGAGTGATAATGTCGCAGAAGTTTACTCAAGCAATGCCGATTGTTTTATTTCAGTACCCTCTGAAGAAGTTTTTGGTTTAACACTAGCCGAAGCAAGTATTGCTAAACTTCCTATAATCACCAGTAATATCACTGGAATAAATGAGATATATACTGACAAGGAAAATGCCCTTTTAATATCCCCCAACAATACCAATGCACTTATTAACGCTATAAGATCTTTGATAGAAAAACCTCTTTTAAGGAAAGAGTTAGCTGAAAATGCACAACAACATATTGTAAAGAATTTTTCGTTAAATCATCAATTTATTGCTTTCAATCTTGCTTACCAAAACTTATTAAAAACTAAAACCAAACACAGTGTTACCGTGTGCATTTTTTTACACGTGAGAACATTACTCAAAGCATTTTTTACAAAGGCCTTAGTTGCCCCGTTAATTAGAGCCTACAAGCAGGTAATATTGAAGTTTTCATGGAGAAATAGTCATGATTAAACGCGTACTGATTTATGATCCTGTGCCTTATAAAGGCGGCTCTAAAAAAGTGATGAAAAACATCCTGTCTGAATTACCTAGTAATATTGAAGTATGGGTTATATCAAACGATAAACACTCATGGTGTGATGGCAGCAATGATAACGTGAACTTCGTGCCCTTGTTCTCTCCTGGTTGGTTACAGAGTAAAACAACCGGAATATTGTATTTTCTAAAACATTTTGTATATTTATTTTCGTTGTTAGCCAATATAATAAAACTAAAGAGGTTTACAAAAATAATTGGCTTTTCTGGACCGAATGTTGATTTTTCGCTTTACCTGCTAACTGAATTAATAAATATGGATATCATTCAATTAATTCAGGGAGACATTGCTAAATCCAAAGTATCTGGATTTGGTTTAGCAAGAGCAAAACAAGTGTTTTACCTACCATCTACCCAAGCATCTATTATATTTGCATTAAAATCCTACCGTAATAATGGCCGCAAAAATAGTGGTCATTATATCGAACATAAAAAATTTATGCCTTTTGTTAATGGTATTAATTGCTCAACAATAAAAGCAAAAACAAATAATAAAAAAATTGGCTTTATATGGGCAGCTTCGTTATTAAGGTGGAAGCGTGTAGAGCTATTTATAGCTGCTATGACCAAATTAAATAACAACGCTAAGGAGAGGGATAAATATTTTGCTAGTGTTTGTTATATTGAGCCTTCAACCGACGCCTATATCGATTTAAATAGCTTTAATAAGGTGGATAATATTCACTGGTACTCAGATCCAAAAAATTTAAATGACATTAGAGCAGAGTCATCAGTATTCATTTCTACTTCAGAAAATGAGCCTTTTGGACTATCTATTTTAGAGTCAATGGCTGCTGGACTCGCCATCGTGATCCCTGCTGATAATGCTTATTGGGATCAACACCTGATAGACGGGGTCAACTGTATAAAATATGCTCCCAATAACATGGAAAGCTTAACTAAAGCACTAACTAGGTTAGTTGACGATCCCACTTTATTATTGAAAATATCCCAAGAAGCTAAACATTCATCACAAAAATATTGCAATTTGCGCTGTTATTCTCAAATTCTTAAATGCATTCCTAATTAGCAAAAACCACTTTGCAAATTGCAAAGTAAAACATTCGAAATATAACGTAAGACACTGATAAGATTAATTTTATAAAGCTGGCCTGATAACTGCAACCATTAAGATGAAGTAGGTTAATCATTTAAAGAGGTATTTGTTATGTGTGGAATTATTGGGGCAGTGACAAAATCAGCAATCAAACCTGTATTAGAAGGTTTAGGCAGACTTGAGTATCGTGGTTACGACTCATCTGGCATTTCAATACTATCTAATAATGAAATTAAAACGATAAAAGCAGAGGGTAAGTTAAGTAACCTCAAACAACGATTATCCGTGCAACCTATTGATGGTGACTGTTGTATTGGGCATACCCGCTGGGCAACCCACGGCAGAGCTAATGTGACCAATGCACATCCTCATCAATGTGGCCAAGTTTCTGTGGTACACAATGGTATTATCGAAAATTACCTTCAACTAAAACAACAATTAATACAATGGGGCCATCACTTTAATAGTTCAACTGATAGTGAAGTAGTCCCCCACTTGATAAATCACTACCTGAGTCAGAAATTGACTCAGGAAGAGGCTGTTGAGAAAGCTATCAGCCAATTGAAAGGCAGTTATGCACTAGGAATACTAATAAATGGGGCTAGCAATAACCTCTATGCAGTTAAAAAAGATAGTCCTTTAGTTATTTCACAGGGAAATAATGGTTCCTATATGGCTTCAGATGCAATGGCTTTAGGTGCTGATAGCGGTAAAATTTATTACCCAAAAGATAATGAATTAATAAAGTTAAATACAAATGAAATTAAACTTTGTAGTCGCTCTATCAATAAAAAAATTAACTATATTAGTAACAAGCAATGCACAAAAATGGTTTCAAAAGGAGATCATAGCTCTTTTATGGAAAAAGAAATATTTGAGCAAGTTGATCTACTTAAAAGACTATCGGTTAATAACCACACCAGCGAATATTCAATAATTAATTTTAAGGACTTAAGCAAGATTACCATTATTGCTTGCGGCACTTCATATTATGCCGCCTCAGTAGCAAAGTCATGGTTTGAAAAATACGCTAATATCTCAGTGGAAATAGATATAGCCTCAGAATATCGTTACCGTTCACCGATTGTCATGGGAAATGAACTAGCCATTTTTGTTTCTCAATCGGGAGAAACAGCAGATACTTTAGCAGCATTACGGTATGCGAAAAGTAAAAAAGCTCAAACACTCGCTTTAGTCAACGTTGTTAATAGTAGCATCGCACGAGAGTCAAATTTCACCTTCGAAATTTACGCGGGTCCTGAAATTGGTGTCGCCTCGACGAAGGCATTTACTTGTCAATTAGCGATATTTTATAAAATGGCGCTTGAGGCAGCAAAACAAAGAGCTTTTATAAAAGAGACTGAGTTAGCTGTTTTATCAAACAATTTTATCCAGTTACCTTATATCATGGAGAAAGTTTTACAACGTTGCACTGATATGAAAAAGATGGCCCAAAAGCTATCTAACTATAAAAACATACTATTTCTTGGCCGTGGCATGCTAACCCCTATTGCACAAGAGGGGGCGTTAAAACTTAAAGAGATTAGTTATATTCATGCCGAAGCTTATGCTGCAGGCGAATTAAAACATGGACCCATAGCCCTGCTTGATGAGCAGATGCCAGTACTGGTCATTGCACCGAAAAATACCCTGACAGATAAATTACTTTCAAATATTAAAGAAGTACAGGCACGAAATGCACCACTGTTTATTATTGGCGATCAAAGTATAAAAGATCATATTAAGCTACAAGAAGGTGAGTTCTTTGAATTGCCTGTTATACCTGAGTCGATTCTCCCCGTAATCAGCGTAATCCCGATGCAATTACTTGCATTGTATAGTGCTCAGAGCTTAGGGAAAAATGTTGACCAACCAAGAAATTTAGCTAAATCGGTGACAGTAGAATGAGTACCTTTAATATAGATCATGCTAAGCAGTGGGCTAAAACAAGCGATAGTTTGTTTGCCCAACTGATTAAAACACTATGGTTTAAAATCAAAACCATAGAAATGCCAAACATCCCGTTTGTATTTAAGCTACTTTATCTGACTCATATAGTCTTAAAGCAAACTATTTCCGATGTATTGCGTATTATCTATTACACACCTTTGTTTAAATCTAGACTTAAAAACAACCCCAAACAGCTTTACTTATATGGGGGATTACCCGTAGTTATTGGCAGCCTAGACATCGTTATGGGTGATAAAGTCAGGTTAGCTGCCATGACAACAATCAGCGGCCGTGCTGTCGGACAACACATCCCACAATTAATCATAGGTGATAATGTTGGTATTGGCTGGCGCACTTCAATCTCTGTGGGGAAGACCATTAGCATTGGCAATAATGTCCGCATTGCTGGGGATTGTTTATTAGCCGGTTATCCCGGACATCCTTTTAATGCCAAATTACGTGCATTAGGGAGACCCGAAGAAGACTCACAGGTCGGAGATATTGTTTTAGAGGACGATGTTTGGTTAGCCACTGGGGTAAAAGTAATGCCAAATGTAACTATTGGCCGTGGCACTATTGTAGCTGCTGGAAGTGTTGTCACTAAGGATTTACCCAGCTTTGTATTAGCGGCAGGAGTACCCGCAAGAGTTATAAAGTCAATACAAGGGGAAGATAATGATTAATTCTAAAGTTTCAGCATCAACGAATAAAAATAGACCACTTCTTGTTTTTGGGGAAGACTGGGAAGCACACCCTAGTTCAACTCAACATATAGTAAAAATACTTGGACAAAATAGACCCGTTATTTGGCTTAATTCTATTGGCTTAAGAAAACCAAGGTTAACCCGGCATGACCTGTTAAGACTAATTAATAAGGCTAAGTCTTTCTTCTTTAATCCCAATAATAATGATATATCTAAGCAGGACAATAGTAATTTCCTTATCATTACCCCTTTAGTGATCCCCTGTGCCAGTAACTGGTTCACTTTAAAAGTGAGTAAGATAATTTTAAAGTGGCAACTTAAGGTAGCCAGCGAGAGACTTAATTTTTCAGATCCTATAATTTGGGCGTCTTTACCTACTTCGGTTGATTATTTAGAGTTGTTTAGCAATGCTCCTTGCGTATATTATTGCGGTGATGACTTTAATAGCCTTGCGGGT
>Ga0209292_1001025_pt1 | contig 35045 bp, 28 predicted proteins | sample GOMGulsemesocosm_2_FD_184634 | JGI IMG/M metagenome (GOLD analysis project Ga0209292, IMG submission 184634) | Methane-oxidizing microbial communities from mesocosms in the Gulf of Mexico - GOM9C Gulf of Mexico (SPAdes) (version 2) | ecosystem: Environmental > Aquatic > Marine > Cold seeps...
AAATTCCACGCATTTTGAACGGCATAAAGTAATCGAATACGTTTATTGTTTGCATCACTATCATCTAAATCATATAAAGTTGATGTATAAGATTTAATTGTATCAGCAGCAAGAGTGAAACTACTGGCTGTTGTTAGTGAAATGGTAAATATACTTAAAACAATAGAGGTTTTTAAATTTTTCATTTACTTTTCCTTGTTTTTTTAGCTGTTTCATGGGGAAAAGTTTTTACACTTCTCATGTTTTCAAACGCTAAATATGCGTTTAAATATCAAAGGTCATGAATAGAAGGAGCCACCTTTTTTGGGTGGTCTTCTTAAGTAAAAGTGATCAATCGCAACAAAGTTGGTTTAATAATCCGTTTTTATGATGTTTGGTGCGTGAATCTTGTAAGGATTGTGTGAGGAAAAGGTGTGTATGTCTAGATTAAAATAACTTATGACATTCACTTTTACATAATTTCATATTGTGAAATATGCTAAGTATTTGTTTTTAATAAATTTAAAATGATTAAAAAATAATCATTTATTTTTTTTGATAGGTTATTTAATAGCAATATTTTGTTGGTGTGAATAGTTTTACTAAAGACATGTTTAGTAAAACTATATATTAAGTAAATAATGATTTTCTATGGGCTAGGGATATTTGTTTTATGGTTTCTTTAATTAGTTTTTATAATTGGTTTAAACGAAGGCTCTAATTGAACGATGGATTTAACATTGATCCCATATTAAATTAACCCAGTCACTGTGATCAATAAAAGGGTTGCGGTTTCCCTGAAGCTCTTGAACCCTATTATTCCGCCTTTTTTCAAAGGCTGTGACAGGGTGATTTTCATTCCATTTGACCAGAGTGCAGAGATCACCTATCCAAGGTTGACCGGTTTGCTTGGCGTTTTTATCTAATAAATAGAGGTCTGGCATTTTCTCTTTTTTGCCATTGTCACCAAGTTCATAACGGGTCGCCATATAAAAGACCATACGGGCGATTTGTCCTTTGGCTCTGTCTGTTGGCTCAAAGGATTGATTCTTTTTATCAACATAAGTGCCACTGAATACTTTTGATCCATCCGCTCTTGTATCTTTAAAGGCTTTACCGCCCTCATCATAGCCATAATTGCTATGGGCGCCATTGATATTTCGATCGGCAGGTCTTAAGTGATGTAAGTCGGTATAACCGTCTTGGCTCTTTTTCTTAAAACCACGGGACTTTGGCCAAACGTGCTCTCTGTCCCAACTATCAGGATTACTTTTACCTCTATTTGCTTGAGTGATATGGCGTGTTTCATCAAGGTATAAAAGCTGTACGAGTCCACACTTTAGGTTGCTTTCAGGGCAGGCTGAATCTGTGTAAACAAGCGCTTCCCAAACATCCATTCGTTTACCGTCGTACCAGTTTTTGTTTTTACTGCGAGTATATCTAAGTGGTTTTTGCCCATCTATGAGGGTATGAAGTTTTGCTTTTAAGGTGCTTGAGGTCAGGCCTTCTGTGCCAGACCAGTATTGCTTGAGTGAGTCACCTTTTGAGGCTGAATAAGGCGTTGCAAATAAGGTAGCGCCGTTGGCATGGTTAAGGCTTAAAAGTAGGACGAAGAGAGAGAAAAGCTGACGATAGGAAAGCAGCGACATGAAGAAAAACCTTTAAACATGGATAAATAAAAGCCATCAATAAAGGTTGAAGCCTATAGATTGATAAGCGTGTGACAATCCATGTAAAAGAGAGTGCTTAAAAAAGCCCATTCCTAAGGCTATTTTCCTAAACCTTGCGAGGTGTTTTAGTAGCAGGCGCAATATAGCGAGAATAAAACAGTTTTGAAAGTATTTAAAAAAAGAGGGTGCTCGCCTAATTGTTAGACTTTAATCAATTAGACTCATCGCTTTTCGTCTATAAAAAGAAAGGTATTACTTCTTATAAACAAGTGTTTTAAATACTTGGTTAGCTTTGCTGTCGACATCATCTGTCTTTATTGTGTGAGTAAATTTAAGTGCTTTTTGACTTTCTAATAAACTCTCTAGTCTCACTTTTAACATGGCACTGGTTTGATTTGGAGTACCGGACCAATAGTGTTTTACAGATGTACCTTGTGACGCTGAGAAAGGCGTTTCAAATAGGGTGGCTGCATGAACCAAGGGGAGGTTAAGTATGATCGTTAGGGGCAATATGGCGATAAATTTACGGTGAAACTCTAATGACATTGTTTAAAACCTTTTAATCATGAATAAATATAAGTGCTCAATTAAGATTACGAGCTCTTAACGTGAGTTACTCGTGACAATCCATGTGTAAATCAGTGTACTTAAAAATGCCATTTTCCAAGTTTATGGCTACAAAGTCATCACTTAAACGTATTTGTAGCGAGCGAAATATAACCAGAAAACGGTCTCTTGAAAAGCCTATTTTTTAATCAATTTATAAGTTTTTAATTTACAAAAGGAACGAATGCTTTTTTGTGGGATATCCTAGGGCAATGGCAAATGCCTTTATGTCAAAAAAAACCTTGTAGGACATGAAATTAGGTAAAGCATCACGCTTTATGTTGAAATTAATGGGCTTAGTGTTAGCTATTAAGGCGTGATTATTAAGTGCGAATTAAATTTAGGTATACAGCTATTAGAGTATTAAAACCGAAGGAAGTATTCGCGATAAGCGTTATCGCTTCCTTTGACTTAGTACCCACTTAGTTTAACTTCTTAATAATTATCTCTAATAAAAGACAGGTTAGACTGACAGACACAGTCAAAACCAAAACCTCTAAAAGTCTGCTTTTTCATCAAGACCTGCGAGACGCCGCTCGGTAAATTACTGACCTCTAACCGTAAGAAAACATGCTTTGTATTTTGGCTTTTAATGTCATTAATTAAATTTATTTGATGAATAGCTGCGCTTTTTTTATGTTAAATGACCGCTTGGTGACAATTCATTGCATGAGGATGGTTTTTAATAAAAAGAGTGCTGTTATTTTGTTTGAAATTTTATTTTATAAATTTAAAAGGAAGAAAATAAATAAGAATAGGTCTCTAAAAAAACACTCAAACATGTGTCTTTTTGTGATCATCTAAGCTAAGAACTGAAAACCTAAGTAAATTTATATTATTAAAACTTATCATAAATAACAGTTATTTTTCCCATGCGTACCAATGATTACGGCAATCTTTATTTTTATCATAAATATAAATCTATATTTATCAATGGATTACGTAGTGTTTGTGTTTCGGATTAATTATATTAATGCGAAATTGAGTGACTCACTATTTTTTACTTTTATTAAAGTGTGATAAAGGTTTCTGTTCCCTCTTGCCATAATATCTTATGTTTCGAAATGTATCTTAATGTCTCATAAATTTAATCGAAAACTGAATAATCATTCAAAAATAAGATTTTAATAAAATTAAATTACGAACTTATCGTTAATTCTATTCTACTGTGTAGTGGTTGTTTCATTTATTAAGGATGTGAAAATGAAAATCAAAACTCGTCTTATTGCCATGTTAATTGCCATAATGTTACTCATGTTAGCCGCTATTATAAGCCAGAATATAGCCAGCTATAAAAATGAAGATCAAAAACAGAGTAGCAATACCCGATACCTTTCATACCTTCTTGCAGACGAGTTTAGGCACTCTTCAATGGACTTGACTCGTTTGAGTCGTACCTATGTCAAAACTGGCGATATGCAATATTGGGATGCTTATTGGAATATAGTGAAATGGCGCAGTGGAGAAAGTAAACGACCTGCGAACAGACATCCAGACTTGTATCCAAGTCAGGTTAAAAAGCAAAGTGAGATCATGGCGGAGTTGAATTTTTCCCAACAAGAATTTGACCTTTTAAAGCAAGCCGGCACTAATTCAAATTTATTAATTGATACAGAAACACAAGCCATGGAGTCCATTCGTACGGGCCAATTCGTGGCGGGCCCTTTTACGCCAAAAGCAGATGAATCAGTTAACGCGTTTGCTGCAAGAATTGTTTTTGATAAACAATATCATAAGGAAGTAGAGGCGATATTTGTCCCGGTTGATCAGTTTTTTGCAGCACTAGATCAACGAACATCAACCCATTTAACCCAATCTCAAGATGCAGCGACACTTTGGTTAAAAGCAAGTTTTGCCAGCCAAATTATGGTGGCACTGCTTATCATTAGCCTTGTTTTCTTTATCATGCAGGCTTTATTTAAACCCTTACAGTTTGCCATAAATGCCATGCTAAATATTGGTGAAGGGGATGGCGATTTGAGTAAACGCTTACACGATGTGGGTAGCAGTGAGTTGTCTGCTTTAGGTCGAGGTTTCAATCTGTTTGCTAATCAAATTCAGCATGTCATTATTGAATTAAGAAGTGTGATTGATGATATTTCTTCATCATCCATTCAGTTGAGTGCCACAGCAAACACCACAGATAGAGCCGTCGCAGAGCAAAAAGTGGGCATTGAACAATTATTAGTTGCCCTAGAACAAATTTTACCCGCGGTTCAAGAGGTTGCATCTAACGCCGCAGAGGGCGCTGAGCTTGCTAATCAATCAGATAAAGCTGCGGTCAATGGTTTGAGGGTAGTGGATGCAAGTATTGAAAATATCAACCTATTACAAGGGGATATCGACAGTGCGTCAGGTGTGATAAATCTGTTAGCCCAAGATACAGATGAAATAGGCACGGTACTGGATGTGATTCGTGGTATTGCCGAGCAAACAAACCTATTAGCGCTCAATGCTGCAATTGAAGCGGCCCGAGCCGGCGAGCAGGGGCGCGGTTTTGCTGTCGTAGCTGATGAAGTGAGAACTTTGGCGAAAAGAACTCAGGACTCCACTTCAGAGATCCAAACCATGATAGAAAAATTGCAACATGGTGCTAAGGATGCCGTTGAGAAGATAGATCAGAGTAAAGAGCGTGCGGTATCCTGTGTTGAGAACAGTAAAGCATCGGGTGAGTCATTAACTGAAATTACCCAATCGGTCGCTTCTATTAGCCTGATAAACCATCAGATCGCTGCGGCAACCGAAGAGCAAAACAGCGCGATTGAAGAAATACGACGTACGGTTGAGGTGATTAATCAACATGTTGAGAAAACGGCCCAGGGCTCTAAAGAAACGGCCAGTAATAGCCAACATACGACAGAGCTAAGCGACAAAATTCAGTTATTAGTGGGCAAGTTCAAAACAGAATAGTGAAGCGCAGAATTTTGCTAGATGGGTATGGCTGTAAGGTCTGAGATAAACCGCTAAATAGTGTGCTAATAAAATCAGAGGAAAAGGATTAATCATTCGGTAAATGATTAGTCCTTTTCTTTGCCAAACCATTTTTCGCTAATTTGAACAAGTCGGCCGCTTTTTATTAAATGGCGTTTGCCTGCATCAAAGTCGGCTAATAAGACTTTAGCATTGGGGTTTGTTTTTAAGGCGACAAGAAACTCATTAGTTGACCCAAATGCGGGTAATTTTTTAAAACGATGTAACCACTTTTGCTGTTTTAAACTATAGTCCCAGTTAGTTTCATAGCCTAAAAAGCCGTCGATCCTTTTTGCTTTAAGCATTTTAAAACCTTGGACTATGGTGGTGACATTGATAATGTTAATGTCGGTCATGGCATCCCATTTATCCCCATAGTTAAAGCCCCTCTTAACACCTATTGAAAGCCCTGATAGGGATGTGAGACCCTGCCACTTCAATTTACTCTGTGTGTTTACATAAACTTTAAAGTTGGCGCTGTTTATGGGTTCATCAGAAAAGTGGAAGATTTTTTTTCTTTCTTTGTTAACACCAGTAGGGAATAAAATATCTGCTTGGTGAGATTTCACCATAGAAACGGCTCTTGCCCAAGGAACGATTTTAAGATTAATACTGTATCCCATGAATTGAAAACTTTCTCTTAGTACATCCCAGCTATAACCACGAAAACCAATGGCATTTTCATCGGGTAAGAGTGTTTGACTACTTTGGAAGCCTGTATCCGCGATACAGTAAGGAGCATAATCAAAGAGAGTGGCAATGGTGACCGACTTAGTTTTTGCAACGAGAGGGTTACTAGTGAATAAAAAAATCATTAAGGTAAAACAGAGTATTAGTTTAAGGCTATTTGACATTAACCAATGAGGATATAAGGCTTTTTTTAATCGCTTGAATTTCATTGCTTATCTTACATCCTGTGTGACTAGCATAAGTGTTAATCTGTTTTTAAAGAGGGATAAGGTAATAATCTCCATAAGCTGATTTTATATTAGGTAAAGCCAATATAAAAGAATGAATAAACGACTCTTGATGCGACTTAAAACGACTCTTGTTGTTAGAGGTGATGTGATTAAGTCTAACGCATTTAAATAATTTAGAGGCGCAGGGCGTATTCGTTATAGTGTGAGGTTCAAAGTCCTATGCATTGTTTGCTGCTATTGTTAGGACTTTTGGTTATTTGCCAGCGCTAAAACAGTTGATCAAATATAAAGGAGGCCGCTCTTTTAGTGCCTTCTTTTTTAATGGCTTCGACCACAATATTAGATTGCCCATTGTTATTTCTGTTTTGATCTTGAGAAATTGATTCTTGATTAGGCTCTTGTTGAGCCTGGATTTGTTTCATTTCAGCGAGATTCTTGGCATTTTCTTTGCGGATTTTATAAAGCGTATCAATGCGTTTTCCTCTGAAAAAACGACACTCTTCATACTCACCTTCAAACATACAAATGGCACCACCATCGGGTTTGTCTTGTTTGAAGTCTCCTGAAAATATCATTTCACCATCTTGGTGAATATCCCCGGTGACACGGTTACCTGTTTTAAAGCTGCCGATAAACTTAAGTCCTTGTTTGTCGACTGAGCTGCCTTCACCGTCAGCAAGGCCATCTAGGCAGTTATCACCTAAATAGGCCCAATTTTGATTGTTTAAACTGCATTTAGCCTCATCTTGCTGGTTTTTAAAGGCGGCATCCGCTTTCTTCTGACGCTCTTCATTTATATCTGCTAGGTTAGCTATTGCAATATTGACGCCTTGTTCTGCTTGGTTGATCCGTAAATTATCTGCACTTGTCGCTGCTAATTTTAGATTAGCATCAAGGCCTATTTTATATATTTCATCAACATAAACATCAGCGCGTCCTATTTGTTCATCATTGACAGGGAAGCAGGAACGATTTGTTTTTTTGAATACATTGATTCGTTTGCTAGCTTGATAGCAGGCGGTTGAATATTTTTTTTGGCTTTTATCATTGGCATAAAGGTAATTGTCAGTAATCATTAAACCATCCATTTTACCATCGAGCATATTCATATAAGTATGGTTACCAATGATTTGAATATGATCTTTTCTCTCTTGGTTCTTGCCTGTTGTAATGACGGAGTTTGTTATTTTATCTGCTTGATAAGATCGAGATAATGCCACACTGTTAAATCGGTCTGATGAGGGGTGGTTCGGCAATAAATAGAGGGTATGGCTGATAATATCTAAATCGGAACTATGTACTCTCGTGATGTTATAGACGGTTTTTGGATATTGTTGATTAATGGATGCTTCCGGTGAAAGGAAAAAAGAAGATACTTTATTATCTGACTCTGTATGTGTTTCATACTCTTTATCATTAATTGTATTTACTATCTCCATTTGAGATTGGTAATCAACAAAAATAAGAAAACTATATTTAAAGTCTGAGCTGACTCGGTAGTGCTTATATTTTACCCCAGGTATACGCTCTAAAGTGGCGCTCTTTAAGGCCTTACAGCCTTCATGTGAGCTTGAGATGGTTAATGTTTTAATGTCCAAGATTACTTTAACTTTTGTATTCTTATTCTCATCAAAGATAGAGCTCATCGCCTCTACATTTACATTAGACAGCTTTGCTAATTTATCGCTATCAATTGAACAGGTTTGAAAACCTTGGCTTAAATGCTCTAAATTATCCGGATTATCCTCAAACGCCTCAATAAAACGCTGTTTAGATTGTTTGATATCAAAGCCATCAACACTCGGCCAATCTAGAATGCTTTCTGCGTTAGCACTCAGGGGGGATGCTAAGCAGGGAATTAAGCAAAATAACTTAAGTGGCAAAGAGAGTGATATTTTTGAGAAAACGGACATATAACGACTTCCATAAAGTAAAAAATGCGATCAATAATCAAGTGTTAAGTGAGAAGATGCTGCTAGCAGGGTAAGACTATCAGAACGAGGTTTAATTTCTATTATTAGCTGGCACTAATTTATGCATTTCAAAGGGTTGGCACTTCAGCATAAGAATACACTAGGGAACCTGCGATTAAGTGACCTCTTCTCCGTCTTATTAGAAAAAGCGTCAAGCAAGGTGTCACTTTGACCTACCTATTATTTGAGGTATGAGGCACCTTTCGAGAAGTGAGAACACAGGCTGGCGATTTTTCTGTAAGACCCGTAGAGCGTGCCCTCAAAGCCCTATCTATAAGTTGAGGGCCTAATTAATAGAGCAAGGATTAAGTGGCGTCCCTCGCCATAAATCTAGGTTCTTTTATCCCCAAGCTGAGACGGGAGGACCTAATCGCAGGTTCCCTAGTCAAAACTGAGCCATAGTTTAATTATAAATGGCATTCTGAGTCTTAGTACCTATATTTTGATAAGAGTAATCAGAGAGCGTGAAGCGTGGGGTATTGATATGAGTTGGCAAAATTTAAGTCTTAAATGGAAAATGTCCTTACCCATAGTAATCGTGACTTTGTTGCTTTTGATATTATCCTTTCAGCAATATAAGTCCTCGAAAATCGTTACCAATGATTTTGTCTCTATTTATGAGAATTATGTGCCAGCATTGGATTTAACCCTCAATGCAGACAGAGACCTTTATCAAGCCCAAGTGGCTGAGCGTTCATTGGCTATGGGAAGTAGCAACAAAGATTATATGAAGAGTTATAAGGAAAATGTACAGCAGGTAGACGACAGACTTTCAAAAGTATTAGAACTCGAAATTAATAGTAAAATAAAGACAGAAGTTACTCAGTTTTTAAAAGAATTGAGGAGTTGGAATAGTGCGTCTTTGTCTATGTTGAAAAACCTTGAATCAGGTAAGCTTTCGGTGGTCAAGGCGTCGAGCATGAGTGAGGGTGAGTTGGCAAATCGTTTTGAATCTATCAGGGATATACTGGATAAAATTGGTGAAGATCTCTCCTCTAGCTCAACCTCATTAGCAGAAGAAGTCCATGAAACCAGTAAAAATGCGATCAGTAGCATGTTACTGATTTGTATTGTCGCAATCATTATTTCGATTAGTGTTTCGGTTATTTTCCCTAAGTTGATACTTGCACCAATACATAACTTACATGCTGCCATTAAAGGTATCGTTGATGGTGAAGGCGATTTGACGACACGTTTGCCCGAGTTAGGTAAAGATGAAATAGGCTGTTTGAGTCAATCGTTTAACGACTTTTTAACCAGCATGCAGTCTCTGGTTAAAAATATCCTAGACAGTTCGATTCAAGTGGATACCTGTTCTAATGATGTGGGCAAAATCGTGGTTAATAATAATAAATCAATTCAAGAGCTTGCCTCGTCGATTGAATTGGTGAGTGCCGCAGTGAATGAAATGGGCACAGCCATTAGCGATGTGTCTCAAAATACTCAACAAGTGGCAAGTGAAGCAAGTGAAGCTGATGTGGAGGCGAAAAAAGCGAGAGATATATTTTCAGGTACCATTAATGATATTAATAGCTTGTCAGATAATGTAGATAGTTCAGCAAGCGTGGTAAAAGAATTAGAAGGAGAGGCAACTTCCATCGCCTCCGTACTCGATGTGATTCAAGGTATTGCCGAGCAAACTAACTTATTGGCGTTGAATGCGGCGATTGAAGCGGCGCGAGCAGGTGAGCAAGGTCGTGGTTTTGCAGTGGTGGCGGATGAAGTAAGAACCCTTGCCAGTAAAACTCAAGAATCAACCACCCATATTAATGAAATGATAGAAAAACTGCAGAAGGGTGTTGTTAAAGCGGTTGCTTCAATGGATTCGGTTAAAAGTAAGGCGATTGTCACGGTAGAGTCAGCGGGTAATGCATCCCATTCTATTGATGGCGTGACTAACTACCTCAATTCTATTAGTGGAAATGTGATACAAGTGGCAGCAGCCGTCGAAGAGCAGGCAACTGTGGTAGAAGACATCAATAAGAATATTTCACAGATAAATAGCTTGTCTGAAGGCTTAGCGGCAGGGGCTGACATAGTCGCTAATGCTGAATCAAATCTGAAAATTGAATCAAAACAGTTGAAAGAGCAAGTTGCTAACTTTAAGGTCTAGCGCGTTAACTTTGTTAATCAGTTAATGGTGAAGTGTCATTCATTAAATGGCGCTTTATTTTTTTAAACGTTTTAATATTTTTCGAGACAGGGGTTCGCCCTGCATAACCTCTTCTGCTTCCTCAAGTGAGTGCCAAAAACCTACTGTTTGAGAGGGTAAACATTCATTTGTGACCACTTTTATCGCTTGCCATATTGGCCTTAGTTCAACTTCTACAAACCTTATTGCTTCTTGTGTTGGTCGGACAATAATGGCTCTTTCGTCTCTAGGGTCTGTTTCTCTTATGCATAGTCCAATCGCTTCAAGCTTAGTGACGGTTTGACTAATGGAGGAATGGGTTAGGCCTGTTTCTTCTGCAAGCTCACGAATCGATAAAAGCTCAGCCTGATGTGAGCAGATTAAAGAGACAACGGGAAAGTGTCTCGGGTTAAAGTCGATTCCCTTGGCTTTATAAACCAGCTTAATTTCTGACGACAGGTAGTCGCTGAATCGTCGCATACGAGAACCTAGGGCTAGCCCTTCCATTTCTGAAATCCAATCTGACATTAAAAACGCTCACTTTTCGACTATTTCCACAGGGCAGACTCTAAACGGTTTGACTCCGTTTAACAATATCATTTATATTACTTGTAATATAAATGATTATATAAAATGGTATGGAATTTTTGTAGTGACCTCTAAAGGTCACAGACAAAGCCATTTGATAGACAATAAAATAGGAGAGCTTATGGATTTTAATACTTGGGTCATCTTTACGATTACCATTGCGTTAGTGATAGGGATACCAGGGCCACTCACTTTATTAATGGTTAATAGTTCCATTAATCTGGGAATGAAGCGCTCTATGCCCATTATTCTCGGTGGCAGCACAGCATCATCTATTTTGATTACGATATCGGCATTAGGTTTAGGCGCTATTATTGCCGCTTCGGAAACGGCATTTTATGTTATTAAATATATCGGGGCCGCTTACCTCATATATTTAGGCATAACCCTTTGGTTAACATCAAAAACGGCGAATCAAGAAGGGGAGGCCAATGCAGAAGAGCCTAAAAAGCATCAGAACTTGTTGCTTAAGAGTTTTACCCTAGGGATCACCAACCCAAAAGATATTGTCTTTTTTATCGCATTCTTGCCTCAATTTATCTCACCACAAGAAAGTTATTTCACTCAGCTTAGCGTTATTGTGGTCAGTTGGTTTGCTGTTGATTTTCTCTGTAAGGTGCTTTACGGGGTATTGGCCCGCATGATTGTAGGGCGTATTAATAGTGTACGTAAAACTAATGTTTTAGACAGAATCTCAGCTGTTGTTTTTGTGGCAGCGGGCGTGGCGGCGACAATATAGAATCAAAGGCTAATGAATAAAGTTTGAGTGTTAGCCGATTAAGGCGGGAAAATATCAAGCTCCCGTCTTAATCTACAGATGAAATGTCTGAGGTTTCAGGCGGGAGTCGCAACTTAATAGTCACTCTATTGATCAGGTCATAAACTTAGATATAAGGCTTTTAGGTCACGCCCTACGGGTCTTACAGAAAAAGCGTCAATCTACGTTGCTCCTTTTCGAAAGGTGCCTAAATTATTTCAAAATGACGCCTTGCTTGACGCTGCTTATGATAAGGCTTAAAAAGAGGAGGCTTAATCGCAAGCTCCCTTGATGTCTTTGACATTTCACCTTGATCTATTTATTCGTCAATTTTATCGAATCGAAATTAATTAGTTGATAAATCAATGATGTATGATTTTTTGCTTGCGCTCAACATTATTTTGTTGCCGTGGATTAGCTTAACCTCGTGATAATTAAATTTTATGGACATACGTTCTCAAGGTGTTTACTCTTTCTCATCGCAGAAAACGTTATTATTTAGTCTTTATTCATATACTCTGTTTTTTTTAAATTTAAATCTTATTTAATCAACAGGTTAGGCTTGGCTGTGGTGTTAATTTTGGTTGTTATTGAAAAGGTTAAATAAGGGTAAGTACTTTGCCAGTTTCGAATAGACTTCAGATTAAATGGTACCTTGCCGCCATAGCCATACTATTAATGACGATTGTATTTTACATCAATGTCATCATTGACAATGAACAAGAAAAAGAACTGATATTAGTTAGTCAAGAAATAGGCCTAGCGATTGAGAATAAGCTACAAGGCAATTTAGACTATATCAACCTGCTAGCAGAAATGCGTCGTCGTAATGAAATTAAACCGAATGGTTTTGAAGAAAGAAGCGCCGCCTACCTTAAAGCTCATCCTGAATTAATCAATTTTACCTGGGTCGATGAAAGCTTCTATATTCGCTCTGTTTCACCTATTAAAGGTAATAGTCAAATTATCGGTTTACACCTGGACTTAGCAGAACCTGCCCGTGTCTCTGCGCTCGCTAAAAAAACACAATCAGCTCAGTACACTCAAGCATTTGAGGCGATTCAAGGAGATTGCTCATTTGAAGTCTGGTACCCGGTTTACCAGAAATCAGAGTTTTTAGGATTAATTGCAGGGGTCTATTCGTGTGAAAAGCTACTGCGCTCAGTGTCTGTCACTTCAATTTCAGATAACTATTTAATCGGATTAAGCGATACCGAGGCATCTTTTCTGACTATTTTGAATTCTTCAATGGGGACACTTGCTGATAATCATCAAAAAACGCAACTAAAGATTGGTAATAACCTGGTTGTTTCAGCGGCAAGGACAGAAGAGGGGTTTGGCGATATAAACCTCTACATCTTGGCCATTGCTGTGGCACTTTTGATATTACTGGCGGCGGTAAGTGGCTTCAGGTTACAACGAGATATGACGAGGCGCGAGATATTATTAGAAGACCTCAAGCAAGCGAATCATTATTTAACTGAATCTGAATCACGCTTTAAACTCATTTTTGACTCTTCGCCTGTGGGCATGATCTTAGTTGATAATGACGGTAAAATTTTAGATGTTAATTATTTTATCTGCCACTTATTTGGATATGATGCCTCGACCCTAAGAGAGCGTTCAATTGATTGTCTGGTGCCTAAAGAGCAAAGAGAAGGTTATCGATGGGAGCAGGGGAGATACCGTACGATCAACCCTGATTCAAACAATGTATTAATGGAAAACTTGGATGCTTTTGCGGGTGTATGCGCCAATGGTGAGATTATCTCAGTTCAAATTGCACTGGCGCCAATCAAACTACAAAGTCGCTGGCACACACTGGTATCTGTAATTGATAACACAGAACGTAATCAGCTATTCAATCAATTAAAAATTCAAAATAACAAACTGAATCAAAGTAATTCAAGCCTGGTAAAAGTGAATGAGCAGTTAGAGCGATTTGCATATATCTGCTCCCATGATTTGCAAGAACCTGTGCGCATGGTTCAGGGTTTTGGCCCGTTATTAGAGCAACAATTAGAAGATAAGCTCGATGAAAAGAGTAAAAAATATCTTAATTACATGGTTGATGGTGCTAACCGCGCACGCGATATGATCGATGACATTTTAGAATATTGTCGATCTGATAAAGTGATAACTAATTTTCAGAATGTGGATTTGGCTAAAACTTGTTCTCATGTCAATGACACCTTAGCAAGCCAATTGAGTCAGCGAAACGGTCAATTTATTTGGGAAGATAATTTACCTCATATTCCTGCCGTGCCATCACAATTGTTCCAATTGGTTTTGAATATGGTGAATAACGGACTGAAATTTAACCACAGCGAGCAACCACTGGTGGCATTGAAAGTATTAGCGATAAAGGATCATTGGCAAATACGTATCACAGATAATGGCATTGGTATTGCTGAGCAATATCAAAAGCAAATTTTTAACATCTTTGAACGCTTGCATGGCAATAGTGAGTTCCCGGGTACTGGCATAGGTTTAGCCAGCTGCCATAAAATTGTTGAGAGACACTTTGGTACTATCCAATTAGAGTCTCAAGTCGATCAGGGCAGTACTTTTATTATTATATGGCCTATGCAACAACAAACTTAGTTTAAAAATATAGAATATGTTTTGTTTTAACACTTACAAGAGAGGGTGATATAAAAGCTAATGGAATCCATTAACATTTTATTGGTAGAAGATAATAAAGGTGATATTGAGTTAACACGCGAGTCTTTAAGTCGCGGTAAACTGAAAAATAAACTTACCGTTATTGAAGACGGTGAATCGGCATTGAATTATCTTTATAAAAAAACACCTTATGCAGATGTTGAGCGTCCTGATATCGTGCTGCTAGATTTGAATTTACCCAAAGTCAGCGGCAGAGATATACTAAAGGCCTTGAAACAAGATGATAGTTTAAAAGACATACCGGTTATTATTCTATCGAGTTCGCAAGATGCATTTGATATAAAAGAAGCCTACCAATTACATGCTAACTGTTTTGTGAGTAAACCCGTGTCCCTAGACAGCTTTATTCAAGTGGTTCAAAGTATTGAATCTTTTTGGATTGATATCGTTAAATTACCTCAAAAATAGGCTGACATTGCATGTCTGAACACACTAATACGGATGATAAGCAGAATCATAAATTGCAGGAGTTTTCCTATGCAATTTCCCATGATTTAGGCGCGGCCATTCGTGGTGTTAGTCAGTTAACCAGCCTGTTAGAGCAAGATATCAACGATAAAATTAATGACAAAGAGCGTTACTGGATGCAGCTGATTAAAGCCAGTGCCGACAAGGCTCAGGCCATGATAGAAGCGATGACGCTTTATACTCGATTAGCGTCATCAAACCAGCAAGACAGTTCATTTTCACTGGATGCATTAATTGAATCAAAACTGGCAAAATGTTTAGCCGAAAATAAGACGAATACGGCATTAGTAACACCCAATATAGGCTTAAATCTTGAACACTTGGAGATTGAAGCAAATAGAAAGCATTGGATCTTATTTTTGTGTTCACTTATTAATAATGCCATACAGTTCCAGCACACTGATTTATCTGCTGGCAAGCACCCTGAGATTGTCATTAGCCTAGAGCGATTGACACCTCTAAAATGTGCCAAATTGACCATTGAAGATAATGGGGTGGGTGTCAGTGACGCTAGGTTCTCAGGACTAAGCAAGCCTTTTAGTAGCACTCAAAATCAGGATATGCCTCAACACTTAGGAATGGGCTTAAGTTATTGCGCCCGTATCGCCGAGCTCAATCAGGCGGACTTACGTTTTGGGCAATCTAGGTTAGGCGGATTCAAGGTCGAATATGAGTTTTCCATATAGGATATGTGATGTATAACCCACTAGTTGATAATAAGCTTGATAAGCAAAATGAAAATGTTTATTTATTGGCTGAAGATAACCCAACTGATACTGAAATTGTCAGAGCCATGCTTGATGACGCTTACGATGGTAAGTTCAGTATGGTGTGTGTCGATAAATACAGTGATATTGCTGCTCAACTAGATGCGCAAAACTTTGATGTTCTTATCCTAGATATGAATTTGCCTGATAGCACAGGTTCAACTAGTGTGCCGCGTTTAAGGGACGCTTATCCTGATTTGCCAATAGTGGTTTTAACAGGGCAAACGGATTTACAAATAGCGGTTGAGTCGTTACAACTGGGTGCTCAGGATTTTTTAACTAAGAATGATATTACACCACCCTTATTAGCGCGTAGTTTGTTTTATGCTAAAGAACGTAAAAAAATAGAACAGGCGCTGCATCAATCAGTCATAGATATCGCTGATCGTAATGAGCAACTGAACCAATTGGCTTACACAGACCACTTGACCAAACTAGCCAATCGGACTCAGTTTGAAAGTGAAATTAATCGCACCTTAGAAAAAGCAAAATGTCAGAAAAAGCAGTTTGCTTTACTCTACCTAGACCTTAACAACTTTAAAAAAGTGAATGATAATTTTGGTCATAGTGTGGGTGATGAGCTATTGATTCAAGTGGCAAAACGATTACAGTCTGCTATTAGTGAAACCGATTTTATTGCCCGTATGGGAGGCGATGAGTTCCTCATATTTACAGATTTAATTGACAATAATAATGAAGTAAATCAACTGATTGAAAACCTACTGGCAGCCTTTGAAAGTCCTTTCAGTATTGATCAAAAAGAGATTCAAAGTCAGCCTGCAATTGGCATCGCCTTCTACCCAGAAGCCGATAATATTGAATTGCTGATGAAGTATGCTGACTGTGCTATGTATGAAGCGAAAGACAATACGGAAACAGGGCAAGCTGTTCGTTTTTTTAACCGCTCAATGGAAGAGAAGTATACGCGCAAAGTCCAGATAGCCGCACAGCTGGACCAAGCCCTCAAACAAGATGAGTTTGATGTGTACTTTCAGCGAATTGAAGATCTAAATCACCCTGAAAAACTTAACTATGAGGCGCTTTTACGCTGGCATTCCCACTTGATAGGGTCAGTACATCCCACAGAATTTATCCCTGTCTTTGAAGACAGCCCGATTATTAATCAGCTAACTAAAATAGTTCTTAAAAAGTCTAAATCCCTGTTTGATAGTTTTACTGAGCGAGATATTGAGCTTTCTAGCATTAAGGTTAATGTCACCGCTTCACAGCTTTCTAGCCCTAACTTTAGTCAGTTATTTCTCTCCTGGTTAGAGGAATATGATTTACCGAATAACGCTTTTTGCATTGAGCTCACCGAAAGGCAAATGGTTCGAAATGTCGCGACCTGTATTAATCAAATTGAATCCTTAAGAGCAGCGGGTGTAAAAATTGCCCTAGATGATTTTGGTACTGGGTATTCCTCGATTAAGCTGTTATTGGAATTTGAAATCGATTTTCTAAAGCTCGACATGTCTTTGATTAAAAATATTCAGCGAGAAGGCCGTAACCAAGCGCTTGTGGCTGGCATCATAGAGATAGGGCACCGCATGGACATGAAAGTGGTTGCAGAAGGGGTAGAGACCCTAGAAGAATACCTCACCTGTAAAGAGCTTAACTGTGACATGATTCAAGGTTTTTACCTCCACAGACCAGAACCCCAACATGTGATCTTACAAAGGGATTTTATTTAACAAGCCTCATAAATAAACCAATAGCCCTGTTATTCATTGGGAAATAACAGGGTAGGTAGCGCACGATAAGCATTATTTCTCGCCTCTTCACCATGTGAAATCAATACATTCCTTGTTATATGATAAATAGCTAATACACATAATTAAGCACTTGATACTTGTTCATTAATCAGTCAAATTGTTTTCACACCATAAGGTACTTGCTTAAAAGTGACTTTATTTGCGGTAGGGAAATTGCTTCAACAAGGTTGTTTTGTTGTCATTAAAGTGTGAGTTTAAAACTGATTTAATCTTATATTAATGTTTAAAAACAATATGTTGCCTCTTGCGTTTGACGCTAATTAATCCCTCCTTCAAAGCTTGTTACTTACTTTCGTTTTACGTTTAATTTGACCTGAAAAGAGTATTTTGTATTGTTAGATGGCCTTTGCTATCGGCAAGACAATTTGATTCATTGTGATTAGCATTGAAACCTTTGTTTTATAACTGACTAGAATAAAAAAAATAAAACAAAGAATAAATTGATCTAATGTATTCACTTTGAACACATGACTTAGCAAATTTCTTTTGCTAATGTTTTTATCTCGATTTGGTAGATCAACACGAAAGTCACTGCCATGTACCTATAACTGTGGGTGCATGGCCAAGTTATACGGCATGCATCCTTTTAAAAAAGAGTGCGTGCGTTATGACAAAGCAATCTGTTTTATGGATAAAATCACCTCTATCGACCTATACGGCGAACAATGACGATGCCGCTAATGGCATTTTGATTCAGGGTAAAACCATCCTTGAGTTAGTGCCAAAAGGTCAAAGCCCAAAACGTCAGTACGACCAAACCTTCGATGCCAGCCAGCATGTACTCATGCCGGGCATGGTCAATACGCATCATCATTTCTATCAAACACTGACTCGTGCATGCCCACCGGCGTTAAATAAAAAACTCTTCCCTTGGTTGCAAACCCTTTACCCAATTTGGGCTCAACTAACGCCTGAGCAACATGCTTTAGCAACCGAACTTGCCATGGTGGAATTACTGCTAAGTGGTTGTACCACAGTGAGTGATCATCATTACTTATTCCCAGAAACCTTAACTCATGGCATAGACCAGCAAGTAGAGGTGGCCCAGCGTTTAGGCATGCGTGCAACCTTCACCCGAGGTTCTATGAGTTTAGGACAAGAGCAAGGCGGCCTGCCTCCGCAATCTGTGGTGCAAAGTGAAGACACCATCATGGATGACAGTGTGCGTTTGATTCAGCAGTACCACAAAAAAGATGATCTTATCGAGATCGCCCTAGCCCCTTGCTCGCCTTTTTCTGTGACTCAAGATCTGATGAAAAGTACAGCCGCTTTGGCCAAAGAGTACGATGTGAATATTCATACTCATCTCGCTGAAACGGAAGATGAAAATGATTTCTGTCTTGAGATGTTTGGAGAAAGACCTCTGGATTATCTTGAGACGGTCGGTTGGTTGCACGATAAAACCTGGTTGGCACATGGCATTCACTTTAACGACGAAGAAGTGAAACGTTTGGGTGCTGCCAAAGTGGGTATCACTCACTGTCCTTCATCGAACATGGTATTGGCTTCGGGCATTGCTAGGGTTAATGAACTTAAAGCCGCTGGCGTGCGTGTTGGTTTGGGGGTGGATGGTTCAGCCTCAAATGATCACAGCAACCTGATGCAGGAAGTTCGACAAGCCCTTTGCATTCAGCGCTTGCGTTATGAAGCCGACGAATTTACTCACCTTGATGCGTTAAACCTTGCAACGGCAGGATCTGCTGCCGTATTGAATCGTCCTGATATTGGCCAGCTAGCGGTCGGTATGAAGGCCGATATTGCCCTTTATAAATTAGACGAACCACGCTTTAGCGGCAGCCATGACCCTTTAGCTGCCATGGTGCTATGTGGTGCCCATAAAGCGGATGCCGTGATGGTGAACGGCCAATGGAAAGTACAGTCTGGTATTTGGTTGGAAGGGGATATAAGCGAGCTAATGCGTAAGCACTCAGCCGCAGCGAAGGCGTTGTTCCAATCAGCAGGTTACTAAAGAGACGATTAACTTTTTTAAAATAATGGCGATCTAATCGCACTTAAAGCGTTAAGAGGAGAAAAGACACAGACTAGAGCTTAAAAAGAACCCTAACAATAGGGTTGGCTTAATGGTTAGGCCAACCCTTAAAAAAGCGCACTCAAACTTGTAAGTATCTCGTAAAAAAATAATAAGCGGAGCAACAGCATGAGTAATAACACCCAATCAAACAATGACAAAAATGAATTAATCTATGGCCTCAATGACAGGCCAGAACCCCTTAAGGCGCTGTTTGCAGCGTTTCAGCACATTCTCGCCAGCTTTGTTGGTATTACCACTCCCGCGTTAATCATTGGCGGTGTGCTAGGTCTAGGCGAACACCTACCGTATTTAATTAGTATGTCGCTTATCGTATCCGGTGTCGGTACCTTCATTCAAGCCAAAAAAGTAGGGCCGATTGGTTCAGGCTTGTTATGTGTGCAAGGTACCAGTTTTGCTTTTTTAAGCGCCGTATTAGCCGCCGGTTTCCTAGTTAAAAATCGAGGCGGTAGCCCAGAAGATATTCTCGCCATGATCTTTGGCGTGTGTTTATGTTCGGCTTTTATCGAAGTGGTATTGAGCCGTTTTATGCACAAACTAGGGCGTATCATTACGCCCGTCGTTACCGGTATCGTGATCACCACAATCGGCCTTTCGTTGATTAAAGTGGGCATGACAGATTTAGCCGGTGGTTTTAATGCAGAAGATAAAGGTGCACTGCATTACCTAGCGGTTGGTGGTATTACCCTAACAACTATTATTGTTTTAAACCGTTTTAGTAATCAGACCTTACGTTTATCTGCCATCATGATAGGCATGGTGGTGGGTTATATTAGTGCGGCTTTCATGGGGATGGTGAACTATGACATCGCTGAAGTAGCATTAATTACCATTCCAACGCCTTTCAAATTTGGCCTTGATTTTGACATTGCTGCGTTTATTCCTGTTGCGATAATTTCAGTGGTAACGGCGATTGAAACGACCGGTGATTTGACCGCGAACTCCATGGTATCGAATGAGCCTGTTAAAGGCCCTATCTACATGAAGCGTATTAAAGCGGGCGTTTTGGGTGATGGTACTAACTCGACTATTGCCGCAATTATGGGGAGTTTTCCTATGTCGACTTTCAGCCAGAACAACGGCGTAATTCAGTTGACGGGTGTCGCGAGTCGTTATGTTGCTTTCTATATTGCGGGTCTGTTTGTGTTATTAGGCATGTTCCCTATTATCGGTGCTTTTTTGCAAACTATGCCTAAACCCGTACTGGGTGGTGCGACATTAGTGATGTTTGGTACTGTCGCAGCGGCGGGTATTCGCATTTTGGCAACCGCAGAACTGGGTCGTCGTGACCTATTGATTATGGCCGTTTCATTTGGTCTAGGTCTGGGTGTTACTGCGGTACCAGAAGTGACTAACTACCTACCGCCTTTGCTTAAAAGCGTAATGGGCTCTTCTGTCACAGTTGCAGGTCTTTCTGCCATCTTAATGAGCTTGTTATTACCTATGGGTAAACGTGAAGAAGAGAAACTAGCCGCCGCTGAGAAAGAAGCCGAAAAAGACGCAGCAGAAGCTGAGGCGATGGAAACTGTGTAATTTAAGCGCTCATATTATTGGGCTCTTTATCATAACTTAACCTTGTTACCCTGCTTTCATCTATAAGTTCAAAGCAGGGTACTTGAATAATCATAATGTCAGTTTTTAACCTGATAATGCGACTTTTAGTTTGACGGCTTTAAATCGTAGCCATACATTTATCGCCTTTTACTCAGAAGATGAAAGGTATTTTAAGATTTCGTTTAGGGTTACCTTTACCTGAGGGTAACCTTTTTTTCGGTAAGACCTGTGACAGATTAGAGCAAATATTGATAAGCCTTTGATCTCATTTAACTAAGTGCGCCTCCCTTTAATTAATTTATCAAGATTGCAAAAAATCATAAATGAATCTTGTTATAAAAAGCCTAATGTAGCGTATGATGCACGATTGAACCAAATGTAGACTGACATGAGCATAGAAATAAAAGACATCACCGATGGCGAAATTAAAGCAGCAGGCATAACCTGCTCAAATTGTCATGCTAGTTGCTGTCATTATGAAGTCATGATCATTTCAGATACGGGCGTGCCAGAGCGACATATTACAGAAAATGAGTGGGGCGTAGAGGTCATGTTGCGCTTAGAAGATGGCTGGTGTTCCGCCATGGATCGCAATACTCATATGTGTACTATTTATGAAAAACGCCCTTGGGTATGCCGCGAGTTTGAAATGGCCTCAAAGGATTGTGAAACAGCACGCGGTACCTATATGCGAGCTAATTAATATCTTATTTACGATAAAGTCACCTGCGTATTAATAGAATATAAAAAAGGTCGCCATCCTATGATGGTGGCCTTTTTGCGTTTAGCAGCTTAGTTGAATCGTGGTTTACGTAACGCCACTAAGATGATCTTGACGATAAAATCAATCCCCTGAATAACGAGCATGGTGAAAACCTCATAGCCTTTGCATTACATCAAGAGGTCAAGGACGTAAAATGATCAAGCTGGCCAGCTAACAAGAAACAGCCTATTTTAAAGGACTCAATATATGGATATCTATTCAATTGAAATTTTGGTTGTTTTATCAAGCTTGAGTTTTTTTACCTCACTTATTACCGCAGCGATTGGCATGGGCGGTGGACTTATTTTGTTGGCATCTTTACCCAGTCTATTACCTGTCCAAGCCATTATTCCCGTTCATGGTGCCGTGCAACTTTCCAGTAATATCAGCCGTTGGTTATTCGAAATAAAGTACACCTGTATTAAACCTCTGTTCTATTATTTTATCGGATCATTAATAGGTTCTTACGCGGGCTTTGTATTGATGGATGACATTAATCTGGCTTATATGCCGCTTATTTTAAGTGTGTTTATTTTGATGATTTTATGGACGCCGATTTACGAGCTGATTAAGCGTATTCCGGGTAGGTACTTTTCCCTTGGCATCTTTCAAACCGCAATCGCGCTTTATGTGGGCGCAACTGGGCCACTGAGTACCTCGATTCTCTATAAAGATCAGTATTCAAGGGACAATGTTATCGTGACGAATGCGGCGATTAATACCTTGGTTAATATCGCCAAAATCATCGTTTACAGTGCCATAGGTTTTGTCTTTTATGACTACCTTACGCTTATTATTATCATGTCGTTAATGGCCATACTGGGCTCGTATGTGGGCGCAAAGTTGAGGGGGAAGATTGATGAAAAAATTGGCACGAGTATTATTAAGGTCCTAGTCACACTCCTGTGCTTAAAGAACCTAATCAGCTTTATGCTGGTGAAATAATCCAATGAGAGAAACTGATGAGACTTGTTGTTATCTATAAAGATCAGCCTGAAATGATGGCACATCGCGCCCTGAATGAAGCGGCACATTTTGCTTATCTTGATAAACACAATGATGAAATTATGATTGGCGGTGGTCTGCGTAATGAGCCGGGTGCTGATTTTGTCGGTAGTCTTTGGATCTTAGAGGTGACATCATTTGAGCGAGCTGAAGAGCTGGTGCAAGACGATCCTTATTATGTACCCGGTTTGAGAAACTACGAAATATTAGTTTGGGGGAAGGCGGGTAATAGAGAGGTCGTTCTTTAATTCTGATTAACCTAGGGTCTCGCTAGAATGTTTCCCCAAAGCTATTCATTAGTCCAAACTGAAACTTGGCTTTTGCCTTTGTTTTTCGACATATACATGGCTTCATCCGCATATTTGATGAGTGTTTTGCCATCCAATGAATGATCCGGATAGACGCTGATACCTACACTCAAAGTAACCTTGCACATATTATCAGCAAGATGATAAGGCTCGTTACAATGCAGGCTTAATGTCTCTGCAATGCTTATTGCCTCGTCGATATGACGCAGCTCTTGAAGCAGGATTACAAATTCATCACCGCCAATACGATAGATGCTGCTTTGGTTACGAATTAGATGGTTTAAGCGAGCAGACAGACGTTGTAGTAGCTTGTCGCCAATATCATGGCCAAAGTTATCATTGACCCCTTTAAAGCCATCTAGATCAATAAAGAGTAAGGCGAGCTTCTTATTTGATTTCTCATGACTAAGGGTGAACTTGCTTAAGTTATCAAATAACTTTTTACGATTATAAAGGCCGGTTAAAGGGTCTGTAATGCCCGCCTTTTTATGATCATCGTAGGTGCGATAAATTAAATACAATAAACCTAGAAGTGCAATCACAGTAATAACTAAAATACAGGCAATGGTTAAAATTTGGCCTTGTATGGTTTGGTGTTTGTTTTCTTCTTTTACATAGAGCGATGAGAGTTCGTCAAACATCTGGTTTAAAAGTTGTCCCTGTTTAGGATAGTAAAAGGCCTCTTTTGCTTGATGAGAATACATTATTCGTTCTTTCAAAAAACTAAGGTGACGATTCACTTTGTTTATGATCTGGTTCTGCTCTGGCGTGCATATATCACAGCCATCGATATATGCACGCTGCTTAAGAATAAGGTTTTGGTTTAATGCCACATAGATACTCAATTTATATTGAGCATGAGCCAGGTGTCTATGAACCTCCTCATCATTCTCATACAGGGAGTGAAATGTGAATAACTGAGTATCGAGAAATTTCAGAGAATTACGAGTCACGGCAACATCTGATAAATAATCATTCATCTTCTCTTTTTTCAGTAATGCAAGGGGCACTAGCTGAGCGCTAATAGTTTGCACAGGACCTTTGATATTAGCGCTGACCTGTAAAAATTGTGCTAACTCTTCTTGGTATTTAACGGCTGCTTGATTAACTAAATCAAAGTGAGGGAAGTTATTACTGTGTATTTGGTTTAACTCAAAATCCCATTGGGCATTGGCTGATTTCAACTCAACCAGTTGAAAAATACTTTGTTGAATCTCCATGGTATTTTGTAAATTACTATAACGATGATAGGTGCCGTAAAGGGTTAACAAAAGGGCTAAGGTTAAGGTAATAAAAACCAGAGATAGCCTAGTTCGTTTCATCATTTACTATCCCATTAATGCTGTTAAGGGATTCTAAAAAGGCAATAATTTGACTAACTTCAAGGTCGGTTAGGGATTGGCCGAGTTGGTGTTCGGCCATGACTTTAATCGTTTGTGATAATGAATCGATAGAACCATCATGCAGATAGGGTGCTGTACGCGTGACATTTCTAAGTGAAGGAACGCGTAACTTTTTAGTTTGATAATGCCCATCAATCCCAGTGTAAGTTTGGAACACGCCTAGGGTTTGGAAGATATTACCGCCAACATTGACGCCTTGATGGCAAGAGATACAGCCGTAATCTTTGAAGGTCTCATAACCCACAATGGCTGCAGGGCTGATAGCCTTGAGATCACCCATAAGGAATTGATCGAACTTCGAAGGCTCAATTAAGTTTGTTTCGAAATAAGATAAGGCATCAATAATGTTCTCTTGATTGATGTCGTTTTGATAAAGTCGATCAAAGGCCCTTCGATAATGCTCATCCTCTTTGAGTGCCTTGATCGTAAAAGGCCAATTTGTTCCCATTATATTCTTGTTAGCTAGGATGGACTCTAAATGTTGTTTTGAACTGGTAAAGCTACCAAGCCAGCCGATAGTGTAATTTTTACTGGCATTATAAATAGTAGGGGAGTTAAAGGTTTGTTTAGGGGCTATGGCTAAACCGTCATCACCGCCCTTGTTTAAATCATGGCAAGTATGACAGGAGGTAACCTTGTTACCCGATAAACGGGTGTCTTTAAATAACCGTTTACCCAGCTCAAACTTATGAATATTGAGGTTCGCCGTTGGAATAAGAGGAGAGATAGGCTCGCTGGCAAAGCTGTTAAATGTGCCATACAGGCAGAAAAAACAGGTTAAAAAAACCTTTTTTAAACCTGTGGAAAAAGGAGAATTGGCCAATGGTATCGATCCTAAATTAAATTTACCAATAAACTAGTAACCAAGGTTTAAACTTGAGTGAGCAAACGAACGGCTAGAATATGGGATGAATTCAGTGCTGCTATCTTCTATCCGTTACGCTATTTTTTTTAGTTCTATTTCAGTACGCTAGCGGTTAATCAATTGATGAAATTATAGCACTAAAAATTAGCTTAAGGCGGCAGTGTAAATAGAAAAAATGTTAATCCTGATAAAAAAGACAGGAAAGTAGCAGGTCACATCGGGCGTTATCTTAATGCCTTATCAAGGCTTTCCAGTAGATAGGTTCTTTGAATGTTTAGATTCCACACTTTTCATGCTAAAACAGACATTTATATGTTTTTAAACGAGACCCTCTATGAACTTCTTAGTCTTTCTTGGTACCTCAAGGGACAGCTCACCACCAAGACCAAAACGTCTTGGTGCAAGAGTTGCTAAGGCCTGTATTAAGCATTTTGAACACTATGATGAAGTTGCAGTAACAAGCGATAAAGCACATAACAAAAGCCAGAAAGCGCAGATAAGCGTTGAGTTAGTGGATGTCTTAGATTATCCATTGCATGAGGTTTTTAAACCGCATTTTGCGTATGCCAAGGGCAGAGCGCCTGCTGAACTGAATGAACTAGCGGGTAAAATAAAAGCCGCCGATGGCTACATCATGATAAGCCCAGAATACAACCATTCCATGAGTCCGGCTTTAGCTAATCTGTTAAACCACTTTGGTAGCTCTCTCTTCTCCTATAAACCCAGTGCAATTGTCACCTATTCAGCGGGTCAATGGGGCGGTGTACGTGCCGCGGTGAATTTGCGTAGTTTCTTATCTGAGCTCGGCTGTTTGCCTGTTTCTGGCATGGTACATTTTCCCAAAGCTCATGAAGTATTTACCAGTGACGGCGGCTTGCAAGAAGGGCAGAACGAAGAAGAGTGGCATCAATATTTGGATAGAAGCTTTTCACAATTAATTTGGTGGAGTGAAGCCTGTCATATTCAGAAGAAAAAACAAGATCCTAATGAAATAATTGGCAGTTTTCAAAAGAGCCCTTCCCAGCGAAATACACCTTCTTAACCTTCACGTTATGTGTACTTTAACTTAACAAGCCTTTTACCCAATCAAGAAGCACATCATATTGGTTTTGTTTTTCAGGCTGATGACGGGTGATGAGGTAAAAGGATTCATTTAATTTAATCTTTATATCAGGAAGGGCAATCAGTTCACCGCTTTCCAGTTCGTGTTTGGACAGAGGCAGAGTGGCTAAAGTGATGCCTAGCCCTGCTTTGGCTGCCTGTATTCCCGCGTCATATGAGTCAAAATGATGCTTTTCTATGGCCTCATATTCCACCTGAGAAAGGTTTGTTTGTGAATGGAGATAGTGCCACCAATCATCATGCTCAGGGCGACAATGTATGAGGCTTTGTGCTTGCCAATTTATCTTATGTTGGATGCCATTTTTATTGTAATAGTCCGGTGAGCAGGCAAGCACAAGATAAGCCGGGGAGATCAGATGAGCGCTGGCATCAGGCTTTGAGGTAAAGCGGATAGCGGCATCCAACCCATGTATTTCAAGCGCCATATAATTCTCTGTGCTTTGAAGGGCTAGTTTGATATTTGGATGAGTTTGATTAAAAGATGACAGGTTGGGAATCAAATATTGGTTAGCAAGATAGGCGGTGGTACTCAACTTCAAAGGCTGCTTGTGCTGACTGTTAATAAAGTCTTGAAAGCCTGTCTCATACTCCTGAATGATGTGCCCTGAAAGGGCTAAAAATCTCACGCCAGTGTCAGTGAGACTAAGTTGTTTTTTATCTCGGTTAAACAGAGATAAAACTAAATGACGTTCTAAACTTTTCATTTGTTGGCTGATGGCGCTAGGTGTCAGGTGTAACTCAAAGGCAGCTTCTTTAAAGCTCATATGTTTGGCAGCGATGACAAAGGTTTTGAGGTATTGAATCGGTGGGGCTTTGGGTTTATCCATGTCAACATCAGTCCTATTTAATATGAAAAAAGCCTTGAGTTAGATTTTCTAATCTAACCATAAAATATGATTGTTTGTATTGAAACCTTTTTCGCTTTTATCATGTCCATCCCTTATCAAAACAATAAAGCTGCAAAGGAGTTGTCATGCCCGTTAATTACGCCACATTTGAAGAGGCCAAATCACTTTCAGGCATTAAGTTGCAAGTGATTAAGGGAATTCCCAGCCCCTGGAGTGAAGCTGCGAAAGCCGTATTACATGTTAAGCAAATTCCTTATACGGCAGTGGCTTTTGATGCCTTTAATCCAGAGCAACAAGTATGGTTTGAAGCAAACAGTGCCCCTGCATTAAAAAAAGGAAACGATACGGCTTTAATTGATTGGTTGGATATATTGGAGTTTGCCGAGCAAGCGTCATCTAAACCGAGCCTGTTACCCCAAGATAAAGTAGAGAGAGAAGAGCATCTTGCACTGTGTCATATGCTTTGCAGCAAGTTTGGTTTAGGTTGGCAGCGGCGATTACAAAGTGTCCATTTAGGTCTAAATAATGAAGGGGGATTTCCCATTAAGATAGCCCACTATCTTGCCGATAAATACGCTTATCAAGCTGAGAATTCGGCTTTATATGAAACTGAAATAATACGTATCTTGGGTCTTTTAACAGCAAGACTTAAGCAAAATGCTTTGTCTCAAAAAGGCAGAATGAATACTCAAGTAAGGGCTTATTATTTTGGCGAAAGCCTCAGCGCACTAGACATTTATAGCGCCATGTTTATGGCCTATTTTAGTCCCTTAAACGAAGGTGATTGCCCTATGTACCCTAGTATGCGAACCGCTTTTGAAGGATATTCTTCTGAAGTGGCAGAGGCGCTTGAACCTATTCTATTGCAGCACAGGGATTTTATTTATGCTACACATCTTGAGCTTCCTTTGAGTCTTTAAATTTAAACCAGTTACGCTTAGTTATACATTGTTAAAAGCTTACTCAAAATGCTCATTGACTACTTTCTAGATAAGATAAACTCCGTTTTTTTGGGATAGATTTATCGGATCACTCATTGGCTCCTACGGCGCTTATGTTCTGATTGATGACATCAATCTGGCTTACATGCCTCTTATATTAAACACTTTCATATGAATGATTTATGGACACCGATTTATGACATCATAAATCGTATTCCGGGCAGGTACGATTCCTTAGGTATCTTCCAAGTCGTGATCGCCTTGTATGTGGGAGCAACTGGGCCGCTTAGCGCCTCGATATGCTATAAAGATCAGTATTCAAGGGGCAGTGTCTGCGTTACGAATGCGGCGATTAATACCTTGATCAAGAATAACCCAAACTGAGTGACTTATTTTATGCAAAACCCGCTTTATGAACTGGCTAAATTAACAAGTGAGCATTTAAAAACAACAGACTATTCAAATGTTATCGACCGCGAGCTTTCAAGGTTATTTTGTGATGACCTGGATTTAGTATTGGATCATCAATTACCTGAACAAATATCAGAAGAGCGACAGGTAAGGGCTCTCAATTATGCCCCTATTGTGCTTGGTAAGAATATGCCAAGTACGCTTACTGATTTATATCAGGGCGCTCGTAATGCTTTTGGACACGTAAGGTGAACTGAATTTTACGAAGAAGATTCTTGGAGTAAATCCTTTTTACCCTTGTTCGCAAACGGAGAGGGCATAGGAGCAGATGGTCGTCTCAAACACAAAGAGGTTATTTTAGGCTTATTTCTTCTCGGACCTAATGTAACTTATCCAGAGCATGCGCATCCAGCAGAAGAATTCTATATTGTCCTGACAGGAAACCCTGAATTTAACATTGGGGATAAAGGCTTCGAACAACAAGACGCGGGAGCCGTAGTGCTTCACCACACAAATATCAGTCATGCCATACGTACCGCATCGGAACCTTTTTTTGCGATTTTTGGTTGGCGTGGTGAAATTGGCGCAAAGAGTTGGTATCGAAATAATATGGCGGAAGAATCTGAACCCAAAAAATATCCAACAATTAAAAAAGCATGAGTCCCAATAAAGTTAATTAGGAGAGCTATTCTAATGCAAAAGCGGAGTCTATTCGTGATTTTCTGCTACCTAGAAGCGACTCCTATCAAGTTACTCCCTGTATAAAAGTGGCACTTACTATAGTTAAAAATAAGCCGCGATAAGAACAATATAGTCGATCATTTTTAGAACTTCTGCGTTTATTAAAGTTTTGGAAATGAGTTAATATTTTGAAAATTTGGGGAATTAATTCATTAGAATTTTCTTCAAAATGTAGGGTATATTACATTTTTTAAGAACAAGCGCATTTTGCTCTCTAGTAATATTCTAGTTACCCTCGGTGAATTTTATGATCAAGCTCAGAAGAGCTGAAGCGGATAATACCAGTGATAATATAGGCTGGCTCCATAATCAACGTAGACACCTGATTACTGCGATAGGGTTATTATCCATTGCAATAATATTTCTCAGTATTTTTTCTTCTTTTGCATTAAGTCGGTTTGAAATAGCAGCCGAGGAAGAAGAGAAAGCTGCCAAGTCATTCTGGTTAATTGTTGATCATACTCGCAAAGCTGAAATTCACTTTCGAATTCAAATACAAGAATGGAAAAATACCTTGCTTCGAGGCCATAATTCGAAAGCTTATGATAAATATTACCTAGCCTTTAATAAGCAGGCTCAACAGGTAAATCAAGACCTAAAACTGCTTGAACAATCGGCTTCAAATATCGGATTAGCTAAACAAGTTGTGACTGATGTACTGCAGAAGCACCGCAAACTGACTAACAATTATTTGGATGCGATTAAGGCCTATAACCCTGACAATGTGATGAGCTTTCGAGAGGTTGATGAGTCGGTTAGAGGTAAAGACAGACCTTTCAATCAATCTTTTACAGAATTAAATATAATGATATACGAATTAGCTGAAACAAAAAGAAATGAAAGTCACGAGAATCTTATCGATAAATCTAGAACGATCAAATTTGCCATTGCTATATCCTCTGTCATATCCATTATTCTGGCAGGATTTACTTTGTTTTTCTCCCTTCGCATTATTTCAGTCCGCTAGGTTTAGTCTATGGATACTATCGCTGAGATATGTGCAGGAATAGGCCTTTTTTTTATAGGTATTAATGCATTAGGAGCAAGCTTAAGGCATTCTGCCAGCCATTGGTTTAGAGAGAAGATTCAAGAGATTTCTAAAAAGAGACATTATACTTGTGCTTTTGGCTTGGTCATGGGGATGATAACGCAGAGCTCCAGCGCAGCGACATTTATTGTCATCAATATGGTAGTCGCGGGTATCGCTAATATTAAAATTGTTCTACCGATACTGATTTTTTCTAGCATTGGCACTTCGTTTCTTGTTTTTGTTGCGGCTTTTAATATTAGTTTGCTCGTGTTCTTTTTATTAGGTTTCGTTGGCATTTGTTACTATTTAAAGTGGGATAGCAAACCTTCTATACGAATTTTTTTAGACGTATCTTTTGGTGTTTGCATGATACTGCTAGGTTTATACTTTATTGAAAACAACGCTCAGCAAGTCAGCAATGCCCCTCTTGTTCTTGAGTTTCTAGAGTTCACGGGGGGGTCGGTGCTGCTTTCTATCGTCATTGGTGTCTTGCTGACGCTTATATTGCAATCATCAGCTGCTGTTACTTTATTGGTGGCAACCTTTACCCTTTCAGGTGTATTTACCTTAGACCAAGGGATCTTATTAATAGCGGGTTCTAACCTAGGGTCAGGGCTGAATATTTATTTATTAGCATTCAATAGTGGGGGTTATTCGAAACAAATTGCGTTTTTACAATTATCTGTGAAAGCTCTGGGTGTGGTAGGTATATTATGTCTCTTTTTTACCGACAGGCTTTTCAATTTACAGCTACTTTCTGCTTCACTTAGTTTTTTCTCGCCACGAATTGAGATGCAATTTGCCTTCTTTTATTTACTGATGCAACTTATTGGTGGGTTGGGAATATTACTCTTATCTAAACCATTAGCCTTATTTGCTGCCAAAAAATTTCCGCCTTCTTTTAAAGAAAGTTTGTCTAAGCCGAAATTCATTTTAAACGCCAGCGATAAAGGTATACAGTCTTCAATAGATTTGGCTTTTCTTGAACAAGAGCACTTAATACAGAAACTCTCTACTTGCCTTTCAAGAGCCGAAGAAGGCATGGATCATGCTGAAGAAATAGAAGCGTTATTAACAGCGTGCGAAAACATAAACGAGCAAACCGATCAATTTTTGGTAAGTATAAGCCATAATTGTATCGATAAAGAATCAAGTTATCAGGTCGTTAATGCAAGACGCTGCAACGATATTTATGGCAACCTCTTGGGCGCTTTTGAAATTTATATCATGGCGATATTTGACAATCATAGTCAAAAGCAATTCGAGCAAGCAGTGGGTTCAGATATAAATGCAATGACTTCGGAGCTGAAGTTATTGTTATCAAACTTATCAAGTATAATCTGTGACCGTAGTGTGAAGCCAAGCCACAAGCAGGTTAAATTACTAACTGCTCAGACACACTCAGCTACATCTGATCTTATCAGTGCTTTAGATAGATCAAACAGACCGCTGCTTGCTCATGTGTACTCAACGGTTAATGCCTACAATCAAACAAAACATGAAATTTCGCACTATGCCAACGCTTTGTACCTTACCTAGATGCTTGCGGTAAATGTTTTTAGACTTGCTTTTTAGCATCATAAAGGCACTCCCGTAATAATGAAAAGGGTGGTGAACGTCTGTTATAAAGCTAGGTACTTGAGTCTTTTTAGCTTTGCTAATGAGAGTGCTTTATTGAAACAGCCATTCCATTTTTTTTGTATTTTGCTGTTGAAGCAAATAATTATTTTCAGCGCGACGCTTCAGCGCTTGGTTCACCAGTATATAACCTTCTTCTATGGTATCTAGCTCGGCAAAAGGAATGACTAAGCCTTCAAACTTTTCACGCTGTATTACCCGTGTACTCGTTTCACTTATAGCGTCTAATTCAAAAACATGCTCCCCATAAAAGATACCTGTAATCCCTCCGCCCCAAGTTAATGCGGTTAATGGTTTGATATCCATTACATGAGGCTTAATATGAATTTTAGATTGATTAGGTTTATGTATGTATAAAGATAGTTTTTCTCCAACTTTTAGCTTGCCTTCAACTTTGACATGATAAGGGTTCCATTGCTCATAAGATTGAATATCTTCTAAAATTTCCCACACAATGTGTTTTGGTGCTTGAATATCGATTTGGGTATAAATTTTCTTTTGAGGAAAAGCACTACAGCCAAACAAACATAAACTTGTTAAAAAAATAATGACATTTTTCATAATTAAACCTTTAAAAATATTGTTTAGAAACGCATACCCATTGAAAAAACGTGATACACATTAGTGATTTTATGGCTGTATTTTTGTTCTATTTTTTGTGTGAGGTAATCATGACTTTCTCTCGTCATTGATTTTGAGCTGATCTCTATCACAGGTGTTGGGGCTTGGTTGAGTAAGTTACCACTCCATTGAATAAAGGCTTGTGATTGAATGCCTAGTTGCCACTGAAGCCCAAAACCTAATACTGGAGATAAGCTAGCGCGGCGGCTAATGGTGATTGAAACAGGCCCTGTCACATTTTGTTTTTGAATATTTCTATTTCTACTATCAAAGCGCATTTTTTCTGTATCGCGCCCGTTGTAAACGAAACCATAGGTTAAATAGATTGGTGTGCCGCTTACGTACCTTAGACCTAAAACCTGAGCTCTATTTGCAACATATTCAGTTGAAGATAAAAGACCGTCAAAACCGATACTTTTTGCATTAAAGGAGTCTTGATCACGAGCAAGTGTATCCTTTATTTGATATGAAAAAGTTATGCCATTCTTATTATCAAGGTGATAGGTAAGGTTGAGACCGGGTTTGAACGATCCCTGTATCGGCAATTCTCCTAGCTCAAAACCCAGTGAAGGTCTCTGAATAGCGAATAAAGATGTGCTATTGAAAATTAATAGAGTGAGTAATATAAAAGAATGTGGATCTAGTTGAATGCTTATCATAGCTCCCCCTTTTTTGAATGAGGGGGAATCATCTAATGTTGCGACTTCAATCTCATTAACCTAGGTTAAGATGACACTGTGTCTGTTATTTTTTACTAGTATTTAAGTCGCAGTTTACGCTTAATTCGAGACAGGGCGACTTCGGTAATACCTAAGTAGGATGCAATATGATAAGCAGGAATTCGGTCTTCAATGCTGGGGTATTCTAGTATGAAACTTTGATAACGACAGCTTGCATCATCCAGTAAGAACGCCGCTTCACGCTGCTCTTTTTTAAACGCTAGCTGCTGTGATAGGGCTAAGGCGACAAGGCTAAAAGTCGTATTTGACTGACTCATTTGATTAAACCATTTGATCGGAATAATAATGGTTGCCGTGTCCTCTAGTACCTCAATCGAAAAACGACTCGCTTGGCCCGTTATTATTTCTGTCATTGAACCGCTAAAAGAAGGGCCTAAAATAAAACTTTTATTAAACTCTTTACCTTCAGCTGTTAGGTAGACGTTCCGTACCACGCCATTATAAATGAACCATAACTTGCCGCTTAGATTGTTAGCGTTAAGCAATATTTCATGTTTACTAAACGTCTGATAATGTGCGTTTTCTTTTACCTGCTGCCAATCATAATCACTGATCGGGCATATTTTTTCGATGAAGGTTTTTAGCCCCATAAAAGCGTTTTCTTCTTGCTGTGCTAACTTAGTACCTTGATCATCAGTCATAGGATTAACTTTATTCTCTCGCCTTTATTTGCTTTTGACATCAGGTTAATTTGAGTCAGTGTCGATTCAGTAACATAGCGTTATAAATAACATCGTTCTGGAAAACGTAAGATAAGTTTAGAACATGCGCAGGAGTATCTCACAATCAATTTACAGGAACACCTTCTACAGGCTTGATCATTAAAGGCGTCTTTAAGATAGATCAATTTTAGGACGGTTATGCCCGCTTAATGTTTCTCCTCCCGGAATCTATCTCTAGCCTAAAATGAGCGATGGCAGTGTTGATAAAAAGATTATTCACTTTTCCACTAGGATATAGATTTTAAAAAAAAGACGCTCTAAAAACAAAAAGGCGAACCTAGTATCATCTAGATTCGCCTTTTTGTTTTGAAGCGTTAGCTTTGCTCTTTAGATATGCAGCAAAAGCTTAAGCACTCAATGTTGCTTGTACGGCTGGCATCAACTGGCTCTTACGAGACATCAAACCTGGAAGGTACATAAGGTGATCTTCTGTTGTTTCACCGTAAGCGGTTGCAGCAAGCTCTGCCTCTGCCTCAGAGTAAACAACTAGGTGTGCGTTTTTCGTTTTGGTATCAACGATAGCGAAGAAGATGAAATCCAAACCTTGCTTGGCTTTTTCCCCTTCCATTTCAGCAAGTAGGTCTGCTTTACGTTCTAGTAGTTGTTCTGGTAGTAGGGTTTCTGCTACACCAAAACCGACTTTTTTGCCCTTGATTTCGTAGTGCTTGAAATCACCTTTTAGTACGTCGTAAGTAGAGACGTCAGCAAGGTCAGATTTCGCTTCCATCATTTTAAGGCCGAAATCGTATAGGTCTTCAATACCGGCGATTTTCGCAAGCTTTTCAGCGAAAGGCTTGTCGAATTTACATGTTGTGGGTGATTCAAATATTAGGGTATCTGACAGTATACCGGCTAGTAGTACGCAAGCCGTTGTTGAACTCATCTCGCGGCCCATTTTCTCAAATCGATCTGCAAGAATGGTTGCAGCGCTGCCCCAAGGGCGAATATCAACAGAAACAGGCGTATTGAAAGTGATCGGCTGATCTTGAATCGCGTG
>Ga0209292_1001030_pt1 | contig 34912 bp, 30 predicted proteins | sample GOMGulsemesocosm_2_FD_184634 | JGI IMG/M metagenome (GOLD analysis project Ga0209292, IMG submission 184634) | Methane-oxidizing microbial communities from mesocosms in the Gulf of Mexico - GOM9C Gulf of Mexico (SPAdes) (version 2) | ecosystem: Environmental > Aquatic > Marine > Cold seeps...
TCGCTCGCTTGCCAGTGTGCAGCAACTTTTATATTGCTGCTATTCCCGAATATTTCATAATCGTCGAATCTAATCGCAGCGGTTAGTGCTAACTGGTCATCTATCTTTGTTACAGCTTCAGCAAAAAATGACACGACTTTACGGCTCTCATTTACGGCAAGATCTGGTGACACTCCAGGAAATCCTTGAATTCCTCCTGCTGCATCGTAGCTAAATAAAGACGAATTATTATGTGTGTCGTAGTCTCGATAACTATAACCTTCTCCGGGAGAAATCTTGTATTTGTCGGTGCGAAACTCTGCGCCTAGGGCCAATGAATAATGTTCATACTCTTTGTTGAATGTTAAATTTAACGTTCCTAATGAAAGCGATAAACCATAAGCTAAAGCAGAGCGAGGGATTTGTTGACGAATTTCATTTGCAGGTAAATTATTACCTAAATGCAAAAAGTTTGCATAAGAAGCATTAATCGAATCGCTAGTAACATAATCTATCTCATTTTTTCCATAGGTGTATGAGATGTCAATGGCCGTCTCATTATCAAAGTTAGCCCTATAGCCTATATTATATGAGATATCTTCAATGTCTGAATTTATTTTAGGTAAGTAGCCTTGGGAAATTATAGCGTTATTGTCAGATAAATGAGGATTTTCATTGGTATTTGCGTTGTGCCTAAAAAAGGCGGCTGATTGATTTTCTCTGTGTGAATAACTTACAAAGCTGTACAGTTCACCGTATTGTATTTCGAACTCACTATTGGCGATAAAAGAAACCTGCTGATAAGAAGCATCGCCTATACGAAATGTATTTCTATTCGCTGATAACTCTCTAGGGTCGCTTGTTTTAAAATGACCATTAGATAATTCCTCACATAGGTCAAACTGGCAAGCTCCATGCGAACCAGAGCGGTTAGTGCTTTTGTGATCGATTAAACTTAATGTCGCATTTAAGAAACCATAGTCAGTTAACGCCATACCGTGGGTATAAGAGAATTGGCTATGTTGTCCATCTCCTTGCTGATATACGCCGTACGATGTTGCTATACTCGCTTGGTCGTCATTATCGTTTAGAACGATATTTATCACTCCAGCAATGGCATCTGAACCATATTGTGCAGCTGCACCATCACGTAATATTTCAATATGCTTAATGGCATTAACAGGGATAGCATTCATATCAGTACCAGCTGTCCCTCGACCTACTGAGCTATTAATATGTATTAAACTTGCTTGGTGCCGACGTTTACCATTCACCAAAATCAAGGTTTGATCTGGTCCTAAACCACGTAAAGTTGCAGGTTGTAAAACATCGCTACCATCACTTATCGCAGAACGGGAAAAATTAAATGATGGTGCTAATGCTTGAAGCATATTACCAAGGTTAGTTTGCCCACTTTCACGCAAGGCTTCACCAGTAATTATATCTACAGGAACAGGAAGCTCATTAACCGTTCTACCAATGATATGACTACCAATAATCGCGATTTTTTCTATAGCGGGGTTAGTATTGCTGATATTTTCTTTGGCTGTAATATTACTTTTATTACTATTGGGTATTATTACTTTAGAATGAATAGACCATTGGCCTTTAGCATTTATTTCAGCGACGAGATTGGTGTTTTTCAACAGTTTTTTTAATGCTAAAGAAACAGAGAAGTAGCCGTTAATTTCTTCACTAGTAAACTTTCGAGTTAAATTATATGAGAATAGAATTGTTTGGCCTGCTTGTTGGGCAAGCTGAATTAATGCTTTATCAGTAGTTTGAGCTGCTATCTTAAAGTGACTAATTCCTGGAGCAATGTCATTTGCTATAACAGGCTTGTTTACAGATAATGCAAAGACAAAGAACATGCCGAACAAACACGAAAAATTTGCCACTTTTACTGTGAAAGAGACACTTCTTTTGCTTATATTCCTCTTAGATAATTTTGGTCGTGAGGCTTTCCATAGTTTTATTACAGCTAAGATTGAATACAGAAATGTAACCTTATATTTTTATAAACTTTTATTTATTAACCTAATTAAAGTGAGCGGGAAGCGCTCAACCCTTCATCACTCGCTTTGTTGATAGCAATGGTATTGTTACCTATTTCTTTATAGTTTAGGTTAAAGTTATAAGTTAATGACTCTAATAAATTTTGAAAATCACCCGTTTTAAAGTATCCGGAAACTTTTATATTCGCTAGATTTTTATCTTCAATGATTAATCTTACATCGCTATAACGGTTTATTTCACGAAGTGCATCGCTGAGTTCTTCACCATCAAAAATAAGCATGCCTTTTTGCCATGCAAGTTCCTGAGAGAGTATTTCAGACGATACTTTACTTATGGGTAATTGAGTATTATTGAAGATAACGGATTTTTCACCAGCGACTATGATGTTGTCATCTTCTTGTTGCGTTGAATAGGCTATTTTTCGCGTTAGCGCTGGTAAGGACTCATTCGAATCAGCAATTAATACTCTACCTTCGGTAACAATTAACTCAAGGTGATCATTGTCATTTTTTTGCACGTTGAAAATAGTGCCTAATGCTGTGAAAGATTGTTGCCCGGAAGAAACGCTAAAAGGACGTGATTTATCTTTCGCAACATCAAATAACGCTTCGCCTTTGATCAGGTTTAATTGACGATGCCCATCACTAAAACTAATTGTTAATAAGCTATTGGTATTAAGTTGCACCAAAGAACCATCGGGTAAACTAAAACTTGCTTGTTCACCTAACTTCGTAGAAAACTGTTGATAAACAACAGGCATAGATGATTTTTGAAATAATTGACTAAAGCTATTGTTAAAAAACACTTCACTGGTAATTATGCCGAAGAAAACAACGCTGGCAGCTAGAGATATTTGAGAAATGAATGTTTTTGCTTTATTGGTTGTTTTTCTTTCTAAAGGGAATAAACCGTTAAACTCTGCTAACAACTTTGTTGTGGTTAGGGAGCGTGAATATTTACGTAAAGAGGCATGATGTTTATTATCTTGATTTACCCAAGCAACAAAGGCTTGTCGTTCTTGTTGCGACAAACCTTGCTCTATACGCCATAGCCAGTATTTAGCTTGGGTTTCTATTTCACTTTGGCATGCTGTTTTAGTCATGATAAATATCTTTTGCTAGTTAAATTTACGACAACATCGATATATTTATTCGACTACGCTGTGCTTTTATTACTTAATACTTAACAATCATTACCATTTAACTTTTTACATTACTTATGTAAAAGCGTTAATTTTCTACCTTCTCTTACACTTTAGCTTTTTTTCTTTTTAATTGCACGTTTTGCTTGTTTTTTCGCCTTGGCTTTTTTCTGTGAAGTGGTTAGTTTTACTTTTGGCTTTTTCAAAGCAACTTTAGCTTCTTTATATTGTGGTTTTAAGCCAGGAATATTACGGCGAGCTAAACGTTCATCCATGTAACGTTCAATTTTGGAAATGACAGCCATGTCGTGTGCTTCTACTAAAGATATAGCGGTTCCTTTATTACCAGCTCGACCTGTTCTACCAATGCGGTGTAAATAAATATCAGCTTTGCGTGGCATATCAAAATTAATAACATGAGAAATATCGTCTATATCTATACCGCGGGCAGCAACATCTGTAGCAACCAATACTTTCACTTGGCCAGTACGTAATCGGTCAATAGCACTATTGCGTTTGTCTTGATGCATCTTACCTTCAAGCCATGCACAAGGAATATCTGCAGCGTAAAGTTTTCCTGATAAATGTTGTACGGTTTCACGTTTATTGGCAAAGACAACGGTACGCTCAAAACCATCTTGCTTTAGTAGGTTTGCTAACAGTTCAAATTTATGCTCTTTGCTATCAGCTAAATGAAGCCATTGATGTATTTTAGCTTTCTCTTTACGTGAGGGATGAGACTCTAAAAATACAGGGTCATTAAGAACCTCTTGAGAAAAGCGTAAAACACCAGCACCTTCAAGAGTTGCTGAAAAAAGCATAGTTTGTTTACGCCAGCGCGCTTCACCAACAATACGGTTAATGGCGTCAGAGAAGCCCATGTCGAGCATGCGATCTGCTTCATCAAGCACTAGAATTTCAATATCACGAGCTTCAAATGTTTCTGATTCAAGATACTCTAATAAACGACCAGGCGTCGCGACTAAAATATCAGTATTCTTGGTTAAAACTTCTGTATGGCTATCGTAACTAACGCCGCCGGTAATTAGTCCCGTTTTAATACCAGTCAATTCAGTTAATTGAGTGCATTGCTCACTGATTTGTAGGGCAAGTTCACGAGTAGGCGACAAGATTAGTACTCGAGGAAAACCAGGACTTTTACGAGGGTAGTCTAATAAATGTTGAGCTATGGGTAAAATAAAAGCAGCTGTTTTACCCGTGCCTGTTGGCGCCGAAGCTAAAACATCTTTACCTGTCATCGCGACAGGTAATACCAACTCTTGAATAGAGGTTGGTTTTTGATAGCCGGCATTTTGAATGCCGCCTAGTAGTGCTGAATCTAGGTCAAATTGCTCAAACATAAAGGTTAATTTCGCTCTGGGTAATATTGCGGTGAATTATAAAGCGAAAAAGGCGATTTAGCTAAAGCTATTTAATATTGACGGCGTTTATTTTACTTTTTTAATCAGGGGCAATTATTTCAGCTATTTCTTGTTGAATTTGTTGGCACCATTGTGAGATTCGCTCATCACTTAACTGATACTGATTATCCTCATCAAGTGCTAAGCCTACAAATTGACTGCCATTATCGGTAAGTGCTTTTGATGCCGCAAATTCATAGCCTAGATTTTGCCAAAACCCGATAACAAAACCGTCTTGTGCGATGACTTGTTCATGCAGCATTCCTAGTGCATCTTGAAACCAATCGGTATAGCCAACTTGGTCTCCCATACCATACAATGCAATGATTTTTCCAGACAAATTTAAATCGGCAATATCACTCCATTGACTTTCCCAGTCTTCTTGTAGTTCGCCATAATCCCATGTAGAAATACCAAGAATGAGTAAGTCAAAATCAGCCATCTTACTTAAAGGTACATCTTTTATATTGAATAGCTCAACGCTTAACTCTAAAGGGTTAGGTTGTGTGTCAGTAATGTGTTGCTGAATTTTTTCTGCAGCCATCTCTGTATAACAAGTTGTTGAACCGTAAAATAAACCAATTTTCATCAGTGAGTCTGCCTGTAACTATTTTTGGAGTAGCGCTTATAAAAGCAGCTATAAAATTGTGCGAGAGTTTATCAGATAGTTTTTTTCAAACCAGTATATTTTTAGTTTAGCTAGTTCTTTACAGTGATAAACAAGTTAAAGCGGCAACATAGATTGCATTTAATTAATATTCATTGTAATTTTAGCGGCTATAAAACGGTCTGTTGTGTTCAGACCTCTATTTGTTTTAAAGCTCCATTGCTAGGATATACTCATGTTTAAGAAAATTCCCCTTGCCTTTATGGTATTAAGTTTTGGTTTTTCAACCTTAGCAATTGCTGTTGAAAAGCCTAATTCTGTTGATAGTACAGTTTCAATAAATAGTTCAGGAACGAGTGCTGAGCTAAACCTAAATGTATTGAAAGCAAACTTAACTAGAACTTTAGGATTAGAAATTAAAGAAGTACGTTTGTCACCTATGCCAAGCTTAGTTGAATTAATTACTAATCAAGGCTTGTTTTATGCGAGTAGGGATGGCAAGTTTTTCATTCAAGGGAAACTCTATGGCTTAGGTAGTACTGTCACTAATTATTCAGAAGAAAGCTTAACTAAAATTCGTCTTGACGGCATGAACAAGTTTTCCGATGCGATGATCGTCTATCCAGCAAAAGATGAAAAGCACGTTATTACAGTATTTACTGATATAACTTGTGGCTACTGCCGTAAAATGCACGAACAAATGGATAGTTATAACGACAAAGGTATTACTGTTCGTTATTTAGCCTACCCTCGTTCAGGCGTAAAAGACCCTTCTGGTAATTATTCTCAAGGTTTTAAAGATTTACGTTCTATTTGGTGCCATGAAAACCCACAAGACGCTTTAACAAAAGCAAAAATGGGCTCTAATGTTGCTCCGCGTATTTGTGATAAACCTGTAGAAGACGAGTTCAACTTTGGTCGTCAAGTTGGGGTAAGCGGCACTCCTGCTGTTATTCTAGAAAATGGCATGTTGTTACCTGGTTATCGAGATCCTGATACACTGATTACAATTCTTGAACAAATGAAAGCACAAGGGTAAAGCACAGCCCCGCTTTTAATAACCTTTACATTAATGGCAGGCTTAGGTCTGCCATTTTTCTATTTTGCTTTTATTAAAATCACTCACCAGAAACTATCCATATGCAAAAACAAATTGTTCGCCGCGTTCCCGTTGATGACAGCCACTTACCAGAAGAGCTTCACCCTATTATTAGACAGATTTATGCGAGCCGTGGTATTGAAAATGCCAAAGAGCTAGAGCTTAAAGTGAGTGAACTTTGCCCAATCGATGCATTAAAAGGTATTGATACTGGGTGTCAGGTTTTACATCAAGCACTAGTAGAAAATAAAAATATTGCGATAATTGGTGACTTTGATGCAGATGGGGCAACGAGCACAGCATTAATGATGGAAGCTTTACGTTTATTCGGCAGTGAACACCATCAGTTTTTAGTCCCTAACCGCTTTTTATACGGTTATGGTTTAACGCCTGAAATTGTTGAAATAGCGTTTGAACAAGGTGCCGAACTATTGATCACTGTCGATAATGGTATTAGCTGTGTTGCAGGTGTTGCTAAAGCAAAGTCGTTAAGTTTAGGTGTAATAGTTACAGACCATCATTTGCCAGGAATGTCACTACCTGATGCCGATGCTATTATTAACCCGAACCAAGTCGGCTGTAATTTCCCAAGTAAGGCCCTTGCCGGTGTAGGTGTTGCGTTCTATTTTATGTTGGCCATGCGTAAATATTTACGTGGTAAAAATTGGTTTGTCGAAAAGCAAATGCCAGAGCCTAATATCGCCCAGTTACTAGATTTAGTAGCGTTAGGTACGGTAGCAGATGTCGTTTCACTTGATAACAATAACCGTATACTTGTTGAGCAAGGTTTGAAACGTATAAGGGCCGGAGTTACTCGACCAGGTATTCAAGCTTTGTTAGAAATTGCAGGGAAAGATCAAACCAAAATAGTCGCCAGCGACTTTGGTTTTGCAGTCGGCCCCCGAATCAACGCTGCCGGTCGGCTAGATGATATGTCTTACGGCATTAATTGTTTATTAGCAAAAGATCTTGCCTCAGCACGTGTAATGGCAGCAGAACTTGATGATTTGAATAAATCGCGTCGTGAAATTGAACAAGGTATGCAGCACGAAGCTGAGCAAGTATTGAGAAATCTAAATTTCTCTGATGAAAACCTACCTTTTGCAATTTCTTTATTTCAAAAGGATTGGCATCAAGGGGTCATCGGTATAGTTGCTGGCCGTTTAAAAGAAAAGTACCATCGCCCGAGTATTGTTTTTGCGGGAACTAGTGATGATTCAAATCTTGAGGGAATTGGAGGGATACGTGAAATTAAAGGCTCTGCTCGCTCAATTCCAGGTTTGCATATTAGAGACTTACTTGAGCATATAGACAGCCAACACCCTAATATAATTATAAAGTTTGGTGGTCATGCTATGGCTGCGGGGTTATCCATTGCCGAAGAAAGCTTCGAGCAATTCCAAGTGTTATTTAATCAATATGCTCAGCAATGGCTTGCTAATGATGATCTTAAAGGAACGCTTGCTTCCGATGGTGAACTGTCTGTACGTGAAATGACATTAGCCTTTGCACAATTATTACGTGACGCTGGCCCCTGGGGGCAGAATTTTATTGAACCCTTATTTGACGATAAACTTAAGCTTGTTCAACAAAGAATTGTTGGTGAGAAACATTTAAAGTTAGTGGTTGAAAAAGAAGGGCAGGTATTTGATGCAATTGCATTTAATGTTGATTTAAAACGCTGGCCTGATCATAAAGCTCAACAAGTTCATTTGGCATACCGACTCGATATTAATGAATTTCGCGGTAAGCAAACGGTGCAATTTATCGTTGAATATTTAGAATAATAGGTTTATGCCTGTTCCACCTTAATATGTAGTTTCAGAGCTAAGCTAGGAAATTAGATCAAGGGCACTATGAAGATAATAGTTATTCCCTTATCAAGTAGTACAATACAGGACTATTTTTCTAGCTTAGCTCCCTACGGGCAAGTCGAGAATGGGTACCTCCAGCGTTATTGATTTCGACCATACGACTGTAAGGATGCAGGGGTAGAGCGAAGCAGTATGCTAGAGCCGAGTATAACTATTTCCTTCAATCAATACCTTGGAGCTAACCCATTCTCGACTTGCTAAAATTTGCATGTTGAAGTGGAAAGGGTATATAAAATTCACTGGGTTTAGTCTTGCTCAAGCGTTTATTTACGTTAGGAATTACGCTACAATGCGCGACTATTTTATTTTATTCTTTCGGGCGTGCATTTTGACGCCAAATTTGCGACGTAAAATTATAAACTATGATTGAAGCTAATCCGGTAATTAACAAAATTAAAGACATCCGCGAGCGTACAGATATGCTTCGGGGGTACCTTTGACTACGATCAAAGATCTGAACGTTTAGTTGAGGTTGTTAGAGAACTTGAATCACCCGAAGTTTGGAATGAACCCGAACGAGCACAAGCACTTGGTAAAGAGCGCTCTTCTCTCGAAGCAATTGTTGAAACCATTGATGAAATGGATCGGGGCTGTGAAGATATTGAAGGTTTAGTTGAACTTGCCGTCGAAGAAAGCGATGAAGAAACCTTCAATGACGCTGAAGTAGAAATAAAGGCCTTAGAAAAAAGCTTAGAAAAGTTAGAGTTTCGTCGAATGTTTTCTGGTGAACATGACGAAAATAGCTGTTACTTAGATATTCAATCAGGATCTGGTGGCACCGAAGCACAAGATTGGGCTGAAATGTTAATGCGCATGTATTTGCGCTGGGGTGAATCGCACGGTTATAAAACTGAAGCTATTGAAGTTACTGATGGTGATGTTGCAGGCATTAAGGGCTGTACAATAAAATATACTGGCGAATATGCTTATGGTTGGTTGCGCACTGAAACGGGTGTTCATCGTCTCGTAAGAAAATCGCCTTTTGACTCAAGTGGTCGTCGTCATACCTCTTTTGCATCGGCATTTATTTACCCTGAAATAGACGATAATATTGAGATTGATATAAATCCAGCAGATTTACGTATTGATACCTTTCGTGCTTCAGGTGCTGGTGGTCAACATGTTAACAAAACGGATTCTGCAATTCGCATTACGCATGAACCGACCGGCGCAGTTGTCGCTTGTCAGGCTGACCGTTCTCAACACAAAAACCGCGCAACGGCGATGAAGTTGCTAAAAGCGAAATTGTTTGAAATGGAAATGCAAAAGCAAAATGAAGGTAAACAAGAGTTAGAAGACGGCAAGTCAGACATAGGGTGGGGTAGCCAAATACGTTCATATGTTTTAGACGACAGTCGCATCAAAGATTTACGAACCGGTGTTGAAAACCGAAATACACAAGCGGTTTTAGACGGTGATTTAGACAAATTTTTAGAAGCTAGTTTAAAATCTGGCCTATAAAATAGTATGTAGGTCGAACTTTGTTACGCGAGGTTCGACAATCAAAACTTAAAAAAGTTAACGAGAAACAACATGACCGACCAAGCACAAGCAAAGCAAGACGAGAACAAATTAATCGCCGAACGTCGCGGCAAATTAGCGAAAATTCGTGAAAACTGTCCGGCTAATGGCCACCCAAACAAGTTTAATCGAAAACACTACGCTGCTGATTTACAAGCTGAGCATGGCGAAAAGGATAAAGAAACCCTTGAAGCTGAAACTGCTACTTATAGCATTGCTGGTCGCGTGATGGCTAAACGTGGACCATTTCTTGTTTTGCAAGATATGTCTGGTCGTATTCAATCTTATGCACACAAAACAGTGCAAAAAGATATTAAAGAACGCTGGGGTACATTAGACATCGGCGATATTATCGGTGTTACTGGTACTATGCACATGTCTGGTAAAGGCGATTTATATGTAAATATGGACGAGTACCAATTACTGACTAAGTCTTTACGCCCATTACCAGAAAAATTCCACGGTTTATCTGATGTTGAAACCAAGTATCGTCAACGTTATGTTGATTTGATCATCAACGAAGAAACACGTAACACCTTCCAAATTCGCTCAAAAATTGTTGACGGTATCCGTAAATTTTTGACTGACCGTGGCTTTATGGAAGTTGAAACACCAATGTTGCAAACCATTCCCGGTGGTGCAACAGCTAAGCCATTTGAAACTTTTCATAACGCTTTAGATATTGATATGTATATGCGTATCGCACCTGAGCTTTATTTAAAGCGTTTAGTGGTTGGCGGTTTTGAAAAAGTTTTCGAAATTAACCGTAACTTCCGTAACGAAGGTTTATCTTCACGCCATAACCCTGAATTCACTATGATTGAATTCTACCAAGCTTATGCTGATTACAATGACCTAATGAACATCACAGAAGATATGTTACGTACTCTTGCTGAAGATGTTATGGGCAGCTCAGTTATTCGTAATACCGTTAAAAATAGTGATGGTGAAGTAACAGAAGAGAAGTTTTATGACTTTGGCAAATCGTTCACACGATTATCTATGGTTGATGCTATTTTATTATATGGCAACGACTTAGATGAAAATGTTTTACGTAACCCTGAGGCAAACTTTGACGCACTTAAAGCTATGGCTAAACAGGTTGGCGTTAAAGAAACAGATGCTTCTAAAGTATGGGGCGCAGGTAAATATGTTTGTGAAATATTTGAAGAAGTTGCAGAGCATATGCTTGACCAACCAACTTTTATTACGGAATACCCATGGGAAGTTTCACCATTAGCACGACGTAATGATGACAATCCATTTATTACTGACCGTTTTGAATTCTTCGTGGGTGGCCGTGAATTAGCTAATGGTTTTTCTGAGCTTAACGATGCAGAAGACCAAGCAGCACGTTTCAAGAATCAGGTAGAAGGCAAAGATGCCGGTGATGACGAAGCAATGCATTACGATGAAGATTACATACAAGCACTTGAATACGGTTTACCACCAACTGCTGGTGAAGGTATTGGTATTGACCGCTTAGTGATGTTATTTACTGATTCGCCGACAATTAAAGATGTTATTTTATTCCCTCATATGCGTCCTTTAGCGGAATAGTTATTTAGTTCTTTAAAAGAACGAAGTAAAAATAAAGTAAGCCGGATAAGTTAACACTTATCCGGCTTTTTTATATAAAAACTTTAATTCATAGGTAGTCACAAGAGGAGCGTGAATGCCATAAGGTAAATACGTTTAGAAAGAATACCTATGCAAGGTCAGTTAGCCCCCAAATGAAGGCTACAACGCCTGTTAATACAATTAATAGCATATAAACAGTACCTATAAAGCTATATTTAATAAAAGTAAGAAAGTACCCTTGTTTGTAAATTCGCTTTTGCATTATGAATAAGTAAATAGGCAGCCAGATCATTAATGCGCTAGCAATAAATTCAATAACGCCTGTTAATGAAGGAATAGCTGTTTCACAGTAATCATAAAAAACGTCAAGTAATTGTACTAATAGAGTTGTGAAGAAAATAAAACTATGGCTATGAAGTGCTACAGTTAGGTGCTCCATATAGAGGCGGCTGGAGAATATAAACATAATTTTTAATAAAGCTGCAAATAAAGGCAACAAAATAAACATGAGTTGCGGTAACTTACTCATCGCTTCTTTAGCTAGAGGAGTTGTATCAGAATTTAAAGCGTTTTCCGCTTTTTTAGAAAGTTTCTTTGAAAATTCAGCAAGCTTTTTGTTGCTCTCTTCGCTCAGGAAATCGAAAGTTAGGCTACCATCGATATTATTTCCTATTGACACTGTGCGCTTGCTAACTTCAACTTTTTCGCCTCTTTTAATTTTAGCAATTTTAGACATTGCTAGTTCGTAGCGCTCTATTTTACTCTTTGATAATGCTTTTCCTTTATCAAACCTCTCTAAATCGAGTGTTACTAACGCTTTTGTGAGGGCAATTAAGTTTTTGTTTTCTTCCACTAAATAATCTTTATTAATATCGGTAAGGTAAGTTGAGAACTTATTTAGTTCGTTAGATATTTCTAACAGTTTTTTTGTATTTTTAGGTGTATTTTCTTTTGTATTTGTCTGTTTTTCTTTGAGTATGTCTATATGTCTATTGATCTTGATAATTGTGCTGTGGTTGTCGTTTACATTTAAAACATTGTTGTTATCTGTCAGTACAGTAAAGTTTAACGTTATAAAAAAAACAATGCTGATAAATAAATACAAGCGTAGCGGTGGTACATAATGTACTCGTCTTCCTGCAAAGTATTCATTAGTTAAAAAACCAGGGCGAGCAACTAATGGAAATAGTGTGCGCGCAGCACGAGAGTCGAAACTAAAAATGTCATCGAGTAAGTGCATTATCACCACCCAAAAATATTTTAACGTCGACTCAGCCTGTTGGCCACATTGACCACAAAAAGGACCACTAATTGGTTGATGGCAATTTTCACAAGACTTTTCTACGCCACTATTAAAATTATCTGGAACGTCAGGTAATGGCGAGATTCCTGTCGCATCGATGTCTTTTTTAATTAAATTAGTATTTGGCATAAGGTGATATTAGGCTGGTATCAAACAATAGAATAAAATCATAGCATTATGTTTGTAACGAGTGTGAATGAAAACTTATAGTTTTTTTCAAAAACTTGAGTTAACTACGTGCTGTCTGTGTAACTATCTGTTAAATTTAACGCAAGAAGATAAAGTTGCATTAAATGTACTATGTTTATAAGCATATTAACCATAAACAAGTATCAGAAAAAGCAAAGCCAAATACAGGAGAATTATAATGGCGTTTGAAGTTAAATTTGAATTAACAGAGTCAGACTTAGACCACTTTCGTGATGTTATGCGTAAAGCGCAATCAGGAGCTACGAAACTTAGCGAAGCAGTAATTTTAAGTAATGCCAAAAGTCTAAGTAAAGACATAAAAGGCAACGTACCTGAGTTTGTAAGTGAAAGAATTCAAAAGCTAGAAACACTAGTTGCTATGATTGAAGATTCAGAATGGAAAATACCAGCTGAAGAACGTAGCGATGTATTAAGTGCTTTAGCTTACTTTAGTGACCCTGAAGATTTAGTACCAGACCATATTCCTGTATTAGGCTTTTTAGATGACGCAATTATGATCGAATTAGTTGCTGATGAGTTAAAAGATGATATTGAAGCATTTGATGAGTTTTGTGCTTATCGTAGCCGCGAAGAAGGACGTTCTGGTGATACAACTATTACCCGTGAAGAATGGTTAGATTCAAAACGTCGTGAACTACATAGCCGTATGCGAAACCGTCGCTCTTCTCGCCGAAGTGGCCGTTCATCATTCCGCTCAGTTTTTTAAAAAATATTTAAATCATTGATGCTTACAAAGCTTACTCATTTAATGGGTAAGCTTTTTTTATGCTCAAGATGGTCAGTGAGTAATAAATAGCATTACGACGAAGAAACCAATCAAAATCGTATTGAATCCAATTATATAAGCAAACCCCTTTACTCCATCTTTTACGCTACAGCCTTTTGCTTTTAAGTATCTCCACCAAAATATGCACATAAGTATTGGGAGTAAGTAGAATAATTTGATCATAAAGCCTGCTTTAATTAATTGTTATATCAATATATTAGAATAAAATACTATTAATTGCTGTTTTGTTTTTCTATTAATGCTGTTAATGGCTTTCTTATTGAATAAAGGAACAACAAGCTTGGGATCACCATCAATGAAGTGAATATAAAAAACAGTGACCAATTACCATCTAACCAATCAACAATAATGCCTGAATATGACCCTAACATTACCCGGCCAAAGGTGCCCAAAGAAGCCATTAACGCGTATTGGCTAGCAGTAAAACTCTTATTACAAAGTACAGATAATAGGGCTACAAATGCTACTGATCCCCAAGCCGATGTAAAACCATCAACGAAAACAGTAAAAGCGAATAATAACTTGCTTGGCCCTACTATCGCCATTGCCGAGAAAAGTAGGTTACTAGCAGACATCGCAATACCACCGATAAATAACCCTTTTAGAATGCCGTAACGAATAGTAAAAACACTGCCAATGAGAGAGAATATTATTGTAGTAGCCCAGTTGATCATTTTTGAATAATAGGCAATATCTTCGTTTGAAAACCCCACTTCACGATAAAAAACTATCGACATGCGACCTAAATAAGCCTCTCCTAATTTAAAGAGAAATATAAATAGTAATATGGATATCGCGAGCCTTGTACCATTGCGATCAAAAAACTCTTGAATCGGCGCAACAAGCGTTGTTAATAACCAAGCCGTTATCCGGTGAAAAATATTAGCTTTAATGGGATTTACAATTAATGCTTTTTGGTTAATGTTCTTATTCAATAGAGAAAGCTGCTGTGTAAATAAAAATAGCAAGCCTGTTACTAAAAATGTAATAAAAGTAAATCTATAATCATTAGCTATTAAGTTTTCAGGCCAAGCAGGGTAGCCAACGTTTGCGTAGATGACACTGATAAAAATGAGCGGTAAGATTAATAAAATAGCAAACGACTTAGAGCCAAATTGAGGAAGTACTTTTAAATAATTAGCTTCAATTTCTTTTAATACTTGTTCTCGGTTACTTTTCGGTTCGCTAACCACCAATGCTGTAATCATCAATACTGCCATCATAGCTGAAAGGACTAAGAACACTTCAGACCACTGCCAGTTCGGTTTGCTAACCAGAATAAAAGGGATACTGCCTAATCCTGCATAACCAGTCCACCAACCAGCTGTAGCCATGGCTGAGCCTGCGGCCATTATGTTATTGTCCTTACCACTAAGTGAATCAATACGATATGCGTCAATAGCAATATCCTGAGTTGCACCAGTAACAGCAATAATTAAACCTAGCATTGCCATTAAGTTTAACTGACTACTGGCATCAAAATGACTGAGTTGAAAGGCAGAAAAAACAATAATAGCTTGAGTGACTATTATCCAACTTCTTCTCATGCCCATTTTAGCTGTGATAAAGGGAAGTTTTACTCGATCAGCTAATGGAGACCACAAAAAGTTAATACTATAAGCAACAAAGATTAAGCCAAATAAACCAATACTAGAACGGCTTAGGCCTTCATCTTTTAACCAGCCGGTCATTGCCGAGCCTATCATTACCCATGGGAAGCCGCTAGCGACACCAAAACAAAAAATGGTAAGCAAGCGTTTATCTTTAAAATAATTGAGTGTTTCTTTTATTGTATGGGGTGATGACATGCATATAGTTCATTATTATCTTCTAGTTAGCAGGTTATCAGAGAGGGCTAATCTTAAAAAGTTAATTTTACAGATAGTTGGGAATAATAATATTTGCTAGATGTTAAGGTAATGGGCGCCAGCCAATGCAATCTATTGGGTAACTGCCTGTGCCATCGAAAAAATCTAGGCAAGTGGTTATTTCACTTTTGAAATATAAATCGTGACTGAGGGATTGAGCGCCATGTAAACTTACCTCATGCATCAAATGCCAAAATACCCGTTCTTTTGCACTACCAGGGGTATCATCATCTACCGCTAATGAAGTCCATTCTTCCATAGTATCAATAATGAAGCTGTCGAGTTCGGTATAATGTAATGTTTGATTGATCACTGCTTGGATGTAGTGGGCAATTTGCAGTGTTTTTTCGTTGATAAACGGCTCAATTATCATAATAACCTCTGTAGTACTAATGCTTTAACCTCGGAAAAAGGAAAAGTAACGGCTGTTTTTTAAGTGTTTTTATGAAAAATTATGGCAGCACATTTACTACCTTATTTATCGTAGATAAAAGAATGTTTGTCAAAGGCGACAAGCAACTTAATTGTTATAAAATTGTAAGATCGTACAATATAACAATTATAGTATTAGGTAAACTTGTAGATGGTACTTTTATCTACAAGTTAACGTTGCCATTAATTGTTGAGGTTATTCTGCGGGGAGTAAGGTGACTTTAATTAACATAACAGGTTCAATGGGAACGTCATCCCAGCCCATAGTCTCATCATATGATGTTTTCACTGAGTTTATAGCATCAACTACTTCTTGTCCTTCAGTAATGGAGCCAAACACTGTGTATCCCCAATGTCGTCCGGGGTCTAAATTTTTGTTATCAGCCATATTAAAGAAAAATTGACGATTCGCTGTATGAGGGCGACTCTCTTTTGCCATAGCGATCGTTCCAACTTCATTTTTTAGGCCATTGCCCGATTCATTAACAATGTCTTTGAGTAATTTTTTGGGGGTAAAGTCTTTGTCATACCCCCCGCCTTGCACGATAAAGTCACTAACTACACGATGAAATATAGTATTGTTATATTCGCCCATGACTACATAAGTTAAAAAATTATCAACCGTTAATGGTGCTTTAACACGATCTAGTTCAACAATAATTATGCCTTTTGAAGTTTCTAACTTAACTTGTGGAAATAAATTGTTAGGATCAATGGCAATATTCTGTGCTGATAACGAGCCCGTCAAAAAAACGAATAAACAAAGTAAATATTTCATGGCTATCTCTACTTTAAGTTATTTAATAAAGTGCTGTATTTCAGCGTTATTGATGACCTGCGCTAACAGTTGAGTTAGTTGTTGATTAAAGTCACGTTCTAATACTGCAATATCTGCACTTAATGGACCCTGACTCGTACCACGTACTTTAAAAACCTTGCTAAGTGTTTGAACACCGTTATTAACTTTTACGCGCACAACTAGCTCATTGTTCACTTGGTATTGCATCATTTCTTGCTGAACGCTGATCAATGCATTATCTATGATAACTTCAATAGCATTATTTGCTTGGGTGTTAACATCTAAACCTTGCTTCTTAAATTCACTTTTTAAAGTAATTTCAATAATTTGATTAAGTGGAGCTTGACTAGAGTAAACCTCTGCGGCTTGGTCTTCTCTGATTATTTGCACAACATGTTGAGCGCGACGCAAATCTGTAATCGTCATGCTCGCTTGCTTATCTTGATACTTAACTTGTGCGGTTGTGCCATTAGTGATCGTTAAGTCAGGAGAAATAACCACGTGACTAGGTTTATTTGCACAAGCGGTGAGCAAAGATAATAAGCTGATTGTAGCTAATACTTTAATTTTATTATTAATTAGTATTTTTTTCATGAGTTAACATCGTTCCATTATTTTATTGCTGAAAGAGTAACAAACTTGTCATTGCTCGCAATGAGTTTTTCATTACCAAAAAGTCGTTTAAGTTTTATATGGTAGCCTAATTGTCTATTTCCTATGATACGTAGTTCTCCGCCTTTTTTTAATACCCTATGGCTATCTCTAAACATTTGCCATGCGATATGGTCTGTTGTAGCATTTTGTTGGTGAAAAGGGGGGTTACATAAAATCAAATCAACGCTATTAGGTTCCACATCGGCTAAACAATCATTAATGGAGAATTCGCATTGAGAAACTTGTTCGGGTAAATTTTCTGTAATATTTCTTTTGGCAGAAGCAACTGCCATATATGACTCATCAATAAAGCTGACTATAGCTTCGGGTTGTTGAGATAACACCGTTAGACCAATGACACCATTACCACAGCCAAGATCTATAACACGGCTGTTAGCTGTTACCTCTGGTAAATTCTTCATAAAATATCTAGCGCCAATATCAAGTTTTTCACGCGCATATACTGCAGAATGGTTAGCAATAGTAAATGAAGTGTTTTCTAGTGACCAGATAGTAGGAAAAGGAGAGGTGAAAACTTCTTTATTATCAAGTACAGAGAATACCAATCGTGCTTTTTTAACGGCTAAAGATGTTTTGGTGCTACCTAAATATTTTTCGAATAACTTTAATGTTGAACTATGAATATCTTTTGCTTTATTCGCGGCTATAAAAATAAGCTCTTGATTATATTTTGCTTTAATCGATATTAGTTGATCAATCATTAACGATTTGCTTTTAGGGATCTTATAAAGCACAACAGAAACATTATCGGGTAATTCATCTAAGCTATTAAGTTGAGTAATATTATCCATGGATAGGGCGTTCTGTTCAAAATTGTGCTGAACGCCTTTTTGGCTAACCCATGAATCAGAAACAGTGGCAACTTTAACTTGTGAAAAGTTAGTCGCTAATGCGCCAAAATTATCGTTGAACAATAATAGAGTTTGTCCGTTCTTTGTTAGCTCATGCTCATTGACATAATTAACTAAGTATTCGTCGGCAGAATCCCAAGCGACTAATGCTCGGTTAACTTGACCTATAGGGTAACGGTCTAAAAAAAGGTTTTTGTCGTAAATACCGTCAGTGTTAACAATAAAAGGGCTGATCATAATGAAGAAGTCGATTTTCTACCTAGAAGAATGGCAGCTATTGTGACAAAATATCGTAAAATGAGCTAGTGATACTTGTGAACTGCACTAAAAACAGTTTAGTGAATAAGTTAAAATTCTTTTCTTAATGATGCCATATGCTTACTTATAATCTTCATCTATTTATAAGTATAGCCGTCCAGAATGATGGAAGATTTAACGCAACAAACTAGAATTATATTAATTAAAAAATCAATCCTAGGGATAAATTATGACTGTCGAAGCAGAAATCGAACAAAAACTTCTCTCTGCCTTTTCTCCGATGCATCTCGATGTTATTAATGAAAGCCATCAGCACAATGTTGCGCCTGGTAGTGAATCTCATTTTAAAGTGATCATCGTTTCAGATGACTTTATTGGTGAGCGTTTAATAAAACGTCATCGTGCAATAAACTCATTACTGTCACATGAGTTGGCCGAAAAAATTCATGCGTTAGCGCTTCACACATATACCCAAGACGAATGGCAAAAATATTATGCTGATAATACTCCGCTCTCTCCAAAATGTTTAGGTGGCGGTAAAAACTCATCATAAAGTTTAAGTCGATAAAATAGTCAACTAAAACGCTAATTATTATTTATTAGCGTTTTATAAAAGTTATTCTAACGAACATCTCATTATTATATTCACTTCTTCTTAAATACCTGCTATTTATTCCTTCTCAAAAAAACAAATCAATGGAAACAGGTATGTTGCTCAATTGGTTGGCAAAAACTGTCAACGTTATCGATGGGATCACTGAGCTAACCGGAAAGGTAATTTCTTGGTGCACGTTAATCATGGTGTTATTAACTTTTACCATTGTGGTATTGCGTTATGGCTTTAATCTAGGCTGGGTAGCTATGCAAGAGTCAGTGCTTTATTTTCATGGCTTATCCTTTATGTTAGGTGCAGCATATACATTAAAAGATGGCGGACACGTTCGTGTCGATATTTTCTACCAGAAGTTTTCAATAAAGGGCAAAGCATTAGTCAATTTATTAGGATCTATATTTTTATTACTTCCGGTATGCATCTTTATTTTCTATATCAGTTTTGATTATGTTGCTATTGCGTGGAAAATAATGGAAAAGTCGCCTGAGGCAGGCGGTTTGCCATTAGTTTATCTCAGTAAAAGCTTTATATTATTGTTATCAATCAGTTTATCACTGCAAGGAATTGCCGAAATTTGCCGAAACTTAAGTACCCTACTGCAAAATCCTTTGCCGATAGACCCTACTAATACTGAGGCTAAGTAATGGAATATTTAGCATTATTAATGTTCGTCGTAGTGTGTTTTGTTTTACTTCTTGGTTACCCCGTCGCATTGTCGTTAGCAGGAACCGCTTTGTTATTTGCCGCCATTGGCAGTAGTTTTGGTACGTTTGACTTTGTTTTTCTAGGAGCTTTACCTAACAGGCTATTTGGCATTATTAACAATCAAACGTTATTGGCCGTGCCTTTGTTTGTTTTTATGGGAGCTATGCTTGAGCGCTCAAAAATAGCAGAGAACTTATTAAATGCTATGTCGATGTTATTTGGAAAATTTCGCGGCGGTTTGGGCATTTCAGTTATTTTAGTTGGTATGTTGTTAGCTGCTAGCACTGGCATTGTTGGAGCTACAGTAGTAACCATGGGGTTATTAGCATTACCTACGATGTTAAAACGTGGTTATGATGTAAAGTTTTCTACCGGTATTATTTGTGCAACAGGAACTCTTGGACAAATAATACCACCTTCAATTGCCTTGGTATTACTCGGAGACGTGTTATCCAGCGCTTATCAGAAAGCTCAACTTGATATGGGGATTTTTAGCCCTGAAACAGTATCTGTTGGCGACTTGTTTGCAGGAGCCGTTGTTCCAGGGCTTATTTTAGTGTTGCTGTATATGGCATACTGTATTGGTCTTGCTATTTTTAAACCTGCTATGGTGCCAGCGATAAAACCTGAAGACATTGCTGATATTTCTTCAGGAAAGTCGAAAGCGCAGGTTGTCTTTAGTGCGCTAATGCCACCTTTATTGCTGATGTTTGCGGTATTAGGTTCAATTCTTTTTGGTTATGCTACGCCAACAGAAGCTGCAGGTGTGGGCGCAATGGGCGCAACATTCTTGGCATTAGTCCAAAAGCAACTCTCTATAATTAAGTTAAAAGCCGTAATGCAAAGTACCTTGAAAATTACCTCTATGGTTTTTTTGATTCTTATCGGTGCATCTTTATTTTCATTAGTATTTCGTGGTTTTGGTGGCGAAGAGCTTATCCAAGGTTTTTTTGAACAAATGCCAGGCGGGGTTATTGGCGCGACATTAATTGTTATGCTGGTTATTTTTCTACTCGGTTTTATTCTCGATTTTATTGAAATTACCTTTGTAGTTGTGCCAATTGTTGCCCCTATACTATTAGCTATGGGGCTTGACCCTATCTGGTTGGGGATTATGATTGCTATTAATTTACAGACCTCATTTTTAACTCCTCCTTTTGGTTTTGCACTATTTTATTTACGTGGTGTTGCCGATAAAGCTGTAGAAACCGCTGAAATTTATCGGGGTGTCATTCCCTTTATTGCAATGCAAGTTTTGTTAATGTTGATGTTAGCGCTTTGGCCGTCATTAATAACCTGGTTACCTAATTTTATTTACGGATAGAAAGGAAGTTTCAAAAAATGAACATGAATAACAACTTTAAAAAAGTGCTGATAACTATTATCTCTAGTATTCTTTTGCTAAATGCTTGTGGCGATGAAAAATCGACTACCTCAGCACCAGCTGACGTGGTAGCTGCAAAAACATATAAATGGAAAATGGTCACCTCGTGGCCAAAAAATTTCCCAGGTCTTGGTATGGGGCCAGAACGTTTCTCACAATATGTTAATGAAATGAGTGGAGGCCGTTTAACTGTTAAAGTTTATGGTTCCGGCGAGTTAGTTCCTGGTTTTCAAGTGTTCGATGCTGTATCGCAAGGTACAGTACAAATGGGGCATAGTGGTGCCTATTATTGGAAGGGGAAAATTCCAGCTTCCCCTATCTTTGGAGCAATACCTTTTGGAATGACAGCAACCGAATTTAATGCTTGGTTACACTATGGTGGCGGTTTAGCGCTATGGCAAGAGCTTTATAAACCTTTTGGCATAGTTCCTATGGCAGGAGGGAACTCAGGCGCTCAATTTGCGGGTTGGTTCAAAAAAGAAATTAATTCAATGGACGATCTTAAAGGGTTGAAAATGCGCATTCCTGGTTTAGGTGGAGAAGTGTTTAAACGAGCTGGTGGTGTTCCTGTCACTTTAACCGGAGGAGAAATTTTCTCTTCTTTGCAAAGTGGTGCCATTGATGCTTCTGAATGGGTTGGTCCATATAATGATTTAGCGTTTGGCTTTCATCAAGCTGCAGAGTTTTATTACAGCTCAGTGTGGCATGAAACGGGTACTAATTTAGAGTTTTTAGTTAACGCTGAAGCATTGGCTGAATTACCGAAAGACTTACAAAAAATAGTTGAAGTAGCAGCAAGGGCTGTTAATCAAGATATGCTTGATGAATATAATGCTCGTAATAATATTGCCTTAAAATCATTAATTGAAAAACATAATGTAAAATTACGCGAGTTCCCACCAGAAATAATGAAAGCATTGAAAGGTTATACTGACGAAGTACTTGCAGAGCAAGTTTCAAATGATGCTAACTTTGCGAAAATATGGCAGTCATATAGTGAGTTCTTGTCTTCGATGCGAGAGTATAATGATTTAACATTAAAAGCTTATTATCAGAATCGGTAAGCTAAAATAGATGAAAAATGAGAAAAAGGCTAACTGGTCATACCTCATATTTTGTAAAGCAGAGTAAACTATGCGGCAATTTTTGAATTTATATCGAAGTAATTGCTGTTGCCAAGCTGTTTGGCGATAAAGGTAGTTTTAATTAAAAGGTCTTCTTATGGTTATCAAACCAAAAATTCGTGGTTTTATTTGTACAAATGCACATCCTGCAGGTTGTGAAGCTCATATAAACGAGCAAATTGCTTATGTGAAGTCTACTAAGCAAGCTGATAATAAACCAAAAAATGTTTTAGTTATCGGTGCATCAACTGGCTACGGTCTTTCGACTCGTATAACAGCAGCATTTGGCAATAATGCTAAAACATTAGGTATTTTCTTTGAAAAGCCACCAACTGAAAAGAAAACGGGTTCAGCTGGTTGGTACAATACCTCAGCTTTTCAAAAAGCTGCTGATGAAGCAGGGCTTTGGTCAAAAAATATTAATGGCGATGCGTTCTCCCATGAAATCAAAGCGAAAGCAATTGAAACTATCAAAGCTGAGTTAGGCGAAATTGATTTAGTTGTTTATTCATTAGCTTCTCCGCGTCGTACTGATCCAGATACCGGTGAAGTATATTCTTCTACTCTAAAGCCAATTGGACAAAGTGTAACTACTAAAAATTTAAATACATCAAAACGTACCATTGATGAAATTTCTGTCGAAGCGGCCAACGAAGAAGAGATTCAAGGCACCATTGATGTAATGGGTGGAGCTGATTGGGAATTATGGATTAATGCATTGAATGATGCCGGTGTTTTATCTAAAGGCTTTAAATCTGTTGCTTACACATATATTGGTAAAGAATTAACTTGGCCAATTTACGGTAAAGCGACTATTGGTAAAGCGAAAGAAGATTTAGATCGTGCAGCAAGTGCGATAAATAGCACTACGGCAAATATAAATGGTGAAGCGCACGTAACTTCATTAAATGCTGTTGTTACGCAAGCAAGCTCTGCAATTCCAATTATGCCTCTGTATATTTCAGCTATGTTCAAGGTTATGAAGTCAGATGGAACTTACGAAGGTTGTATCGAGCAAATTCAAAACTTATTCATTGATAATATTTACAGTGAAACGCCACGTTTAGACGAGCAAAATCGTTACCGTCAAAATCATAAAGAACTTGAAGATAGTGTTCAACAACGTGTAACCGATATTTGGAATACAGTCGACACTGATACTATTGACGAATTAACTGATTATACAAGTTACCATCAAGAGTTTTTGAAATTATTTGGATTTGGTGTTGAAGGTGTTGATTACGATGCCGATGTTAGCCCGTTAACTGAAATTAACGACTTGCTTTAACTTTTTATGTTGAAGCCGAACTTAACAAGTTCTGAAAAATAAAAACCGACATTTACTGTCGGTTTTTTTGTATTTGAACCAAAATGCTTTTTGTTGCGAATGATAATTAGTTGCATTTAACCTGTTGTGATAAAACAATATTTTTTTTAAAACTACGATATATATTAAAAATATTTTGATTAATAAAATGTTTTTGTCGGATAAATGAGCTAAAACAAAAAAATTCTACTAAATTGTAATTTAAAGTAACAGAGAGCGTAGATAGCTTTAGAGCTTTTGTGCTAAAATCGCGCCAGAAATTTTAACTTAGAGCCAGTGGGTCTTTTTTCTTAGAATTAACGTTAAATGTTAGTGATGAAAATAAAGCAACTTACTGAAATACACTGAAACCGATAATTCGTTTTACCTAACGGGTCTTTCTAATAAGAGATTATTTTTTAGCTTAGTTAGGTAAGTGAATAATTGGTTTTGATACTCCCATCAAAAGTAGTGCATGTGTTTATGATTACAATAAAAAAAGGTCTGGATGTTCCTGTCGTTGGTTCTCCCCAGCAGGTAATCCATGATGGCAACGCCATCAAAACAGTTGCAACATTAGGTGAAGAGTTTGTGGGTATGCGACCAACCATGTTTGTTAAAGTGGATGATCGTGTTAAAAAAGGTCAGGTTCTTTTTGAAGATAAAAAGAACCCAGGCGTTAAATTCACAGCTCATGCTGCCGGTGTTGTTAAAGAGATCAACCGTGGTGAAAAACGTGTTTTACAATCAGTCGTCATTGAAATTGATGGCGATGAGCAAGAAACGTTTACTTCATACTCGGCTAATGAACTTAGCTCAATAAAACGTGAAGATGTTGTTAGTAACCTTGTTAATTCAGGTTTATGGACAGCATTACGTACACGTCCATTTAGCAAAGTTCCAGCCGTTGATTCAGCGCCAATCGCGATTTTTGTTAGTGCTTTGGATACTAATCCATTAGCGGCTAACCCTGAAGTGATTATTAACGAACAAAGTGAAGCCTTTCAAAATGGTTTAACAATACTTTCTCGTCTTACTGACGGAGAAGTGTTTGTGAGTAAATCACCGGGCGCAAATATTCCTGTCGTAGCGAATGTACAAGTTAACGAATTTGCTGGTAAACATCCTGCTGGTTTAGTCGGTACGCACATACATTTCTTGAAGCCAGTTAGTGCCGATAAATTTGCATGGAGCTTAGGTTACCAAGACGTTATTGCTTTTGGCCAATTATTTACAACAGGTGAATTAAATAGCAATCGTGTTATTTCTCTTGCCGGCCCAGCAGCTAGTAACCCTCGTTTGGTACGCACTTTATTAGGTGCTAATACTGAAGACTTAACCGTTGGTGAAGTTAATAGTGGCGAATTACGTGTTGTTTCAGGTTCTTTACTTATGGGTGCGGATGCTAAAGGTGTCCATGCTTATTTAGGTCGTTACCACGTTCAAGTTTCTTTAATACTTGAAGGTCGCGAAAAAGAATTCATTGGTTATATGATGCCAGGTGCGAACAAGTTCTCAGTAACTCGTGCTTACTTATCACATTTAAATCCAAGTAAACTATTTAACATGACAACGACTACCAATGGTAGTTCACGTGCAATGGTACCAATTGGTAACTTTGAACGTATTATGCCGTTAGATATTTTACCCACTTTATTCTTACGTGATTTATGTGCTGGTGATACCGACAGCGCACAACAATTAGGTGCCTTAGAGCTTGATGAAGAAGATTTAGCATTATGTACATTTGTTTGCCCTGGCAAAACAGATTACGGTGTTTTACTTCGTGATTGCCTAACCACAATTGAGAAGGAAGGTTAGACATGGGCTTGAAAAAGTTTATTGAAGATATTGAACCGCATTTTGAAAAAGGCGGTAAACACGAAAAGTGGTTTGCTTTATATGAAGCAGTTGCAACTGGTTTATTTACGCCTGGTTATGTAAATAAAGGTAAGACCCACATTCGTGACAGCATTGATTTGAAACGTATCATGATCACTGTGTGGTTAGCGGTATTTCCAGCAATGTTTTTTGGTATGTATAACATTGGTTTTCAAGCCACTGAAGCATTAGCTGCAGGTTATGCATTACCACAGTCTTGGCAGGTTGGTTTATTCAGTATGTTAGGTGGTGAGCTTACCGCTGAATCAGGCTGGTTCTCGATGATGCTCTACGGCGCTTGTTTTTTCCTTCCTATCTACATGACAGTGTTTATTGTTGGTGGTTTCTGGGAAGTTCTTTTTGCTGCAGTGCGCAAACATGAAGTTAACGAAGGTTTCTTTGTTAGTTCTATTCTTTTTGCCTTAATTCTTCCTGCAACTATTCCATTATGGCAAGCCGCTATCGGTATTACTTTTGGTATAGTTATAGCGAAAGAAATATTTGGTGGTACAGGGAAAAACTTTTTAAACCCAGCACTTGCCGGTCGAGCATTTTTATTCTTTGCTTACCCAGGTGAAATTTCAGGTGATGCTGTTTGGGTTGCTGTTGATGGGTTTTCTGGTGCAACAACACTTGCTGCAGGAGCTGCTGCACAAGTCGGCGCTATTGATTATGCATTAAATGCTGATTGGTGGAATGCTTTCTGGGGCTTTGTACCTGGTTCAGTGGGTGAAGTTTCAACGGCGGCAATTTTATTAGGTGGCGCTTATATCCTTTATAAAGGGATTGCTTCTTGGCGCATCGTTTTAGGTGTGTTTGGTGGCATGGTTGCTACAGCATTCCTATTTAATTATGTTGGTAGTGATACAAATGCACTTTTTGCTATGCCTTGGTATTGGCATTTAGTAGTTGGTGGTTTTGCTTTTGGTATGATGTTCATGGCAACTGACCCTGTTTCAGCTTCTTTTACTAACACCGGTAAATACTGGTTTGGTGCCTTAGTCGGGATTATGGTTGTACTTGTTCGTGTTGTTAACCCAGCATTCCCAGAAGGTATGATGTTAGCTATTTTATTTGCTAACTTGTTTGCACCATTGTTTGACTACGCTGTAGTTCAAAGCAATATCAAACGGAGGCTTGCTCGTAATGTCTAGTAAAAAAGAAACGCCAATCAAAACTATTGGTTTTGTACTTGTTGTTTGTCTAGTGTGTGCATTATTAGTATCGTTTTCTGCGGTACAATTAAAGCCATTACAAACGGCAAATAAATTACTCGATCAACAAACTAAAATATTAGAAGCATCTAATTTACTTGATAAAGCCGGTAACGATATTGTTGCTACTTATAACAAGTATGTTGAAGCTAAGATGATTGATCTTGATACAGGCGCCTTTATTGAAGGCAACCCTGACATGTTTGACGAACGTCGTAACTCTCGTGATGCTAGTAAGTCTGACAAACCTGAAAATGATATTGCAGGTATTAATCGTCGTTCACATGATGCAGTAGTATATATTGTTCGCAATGACTCCGGTGATGTGGAAACAATCGTATTACCTATCATAGGTTCTGGTTTATGGGATTTAATGTACGGTTTCGTTGGAATGGAGGCAGATCTTAATACAGTTAAAAACGTTGTATATTCTGCTGACTTTAAAGAAACTCCTGGTTTAGGTGCAGAAGTATTAAACCCTAAATGGAAAGCATTATGGCCTGGTAAGAAAATCTTTGATCAATCTGGCGACATTAAAATTAAATTAGTAAAAGGCGGAGCTAAAACAGGTGATATTCACGGTGTTGACGCTTTATCTGGTGCTACTTTAACAAGTAATGGTGTGACTAAAACGTTACAGTTTTGGTTTGGTCAGGAAGGTTATGGACCTTTCATTGCTAAAAACCGTGGAGGAATGAAATAATGTCTTCAGACACTAAAAAAGTTTTAACGGGTCCTATAGTTGACAATAACCCAATCGCGTTACAAGTACTTGGTATTTGTTCTGCGCTTGCTGTTACAAGTTCTATGGCAAATGCTTTAGTAATGACATTAGCTGTTGTTATTGTTACTGCATTTTCTAACTTGTTTATTTCAATGATTCGTAACCATATACCATCTAGTGTTCGTATTATCGTACAAATGGCAATTATTGCTTCATTGGTAATCGTGGTTGACCAAGTATTAAAAGCATTTTCATATGCACTTTCTCAAGAGCTTTCAGTTTTTGTTGGTTTAATTATCACAAACTGTATCGTAATGGGACGTGCGGAAGCTTTTGCAATGAAAGAGAAACCAGTAGTAAGTTTCATGGATGGTATTGGTAATGGTTTAGGTTACGGTGTTATTTTAATGACTGTTGCTTTTTTCCGTGAACTATTTGGTTTTGGTACGCTATTTGGTATTGAGATCCTTCCATTGGTTCAGAATGATGGTTGGTATCAAGCAAACGGCTTATTGGTTTTACCATTTAGCTCATTCTTCATTATTGGTTTGATCATCTGGGGTATTCGCCAGTGGAAACCAGCTCAAGTTGAGAAGGACTAAGCATAATGGAACATTATTTAAGTTTATTAATTAAAACTATTTTCATTGAGAATATCGCATTATCTTTCTTTTTAGGTATGTGTACTTTCCTAGCTGTTTCTAAGAAAGTAAGTACAGCAATTGGCTTAGGTGTAGCGGTAGTCGTGGTTTTAGGTATTGCTGTACCTGCTAACCAAATCATATATCAAGCTGTACTAGCTCCAGGGGCATTAGATAGCGTTTTCGGTATCACAGACCCAACTGAAACTATAGATTTGAGCTTTTTGTCCTTTATCACTTTTATTGGTGTTATTGCGGCATTAGTACAAATTCTTGAAATGGTATTAGATAAGTACTTCCCAGCTTTATATCAAGCACTTGGTATTTTCTTACCTTTGATCACTGTTAACTGTGCAATTTTTGGTGCTGTATCATTTATGGTATCGAAAAACTTAACCTTAGGTGAGTCAGTAGTTTACGGTATTGGTTCAGGTATTGGTTGGGCACTTGCTATTGTATTGTTAGCTGGTTTGCGCGAAAAGATGAAATATTCTGACGTGCCAGATGGCCTTAAAGGTTTGGGTATTACGTTTATTACTGCTGGATTGATGGCTTTTGGCTTTCTTTCTTTCGGTGGTATCTCGTTATAATAAGATTAACGCAGAAGGTACGTATTAAAGTACCTTCTCCTAAAGAAGTATAAGGAAGAGTCGATGGAAATTATTCTCGGCGTAAGCATGTTTACTGCAATCGTTATAGCTTTGGTGTTAGTGATCTTATTTGCTAAATCAAAGTTGGTTGCTGACGGTGACGTAACTATTTCAATTAATGATGATGCTGAAAAGTCAGTAACGGCACCAGCTGGTGGCAAGTTATTAGGTGTATTAGCTGATCAAGGTATTTTTATACCTTCTGCCTGTGGCGGCGGTGGTACTTGTGGACAGTGTCGTGTAGACGTACATTCAGGTGGTGGTGATATTTTACCTACTGAATTAGGTCATATTACAAAACGCGAAGCTAAAGAAGGTTGTCGTTTAGCCTGTCAAGTTGCTGTTAAACAAGATATGAACATTGAGCTTGAAGATGAAATCTTCGGTGTTCAACAATGGGAATGTGAAGTTATCTCTAACGATAACCAAGCAACTTTCATTAAAGAATTAAAGCTTAAAATACCAAATGGTGAGTCTGTACCGTTTAAAGCGGGTGGTTATATTCAAATTGAAGCACCTGCGCATCATGTTAAGTATAGCGATTTCGATATTGATGAACAGTACAAGGGCGATTGGAATCATTTTGGCTTCTTTGATGTTGAATCAAAAGTCGATGAACCAACGTTACGTGCTTACTCAATGGCAAACTACCCTGAAGAAGAAGGCATTATAATGCTTAACGTGCGTATTGCTACGCCACCTCCAGGACGTTTACATTTACCAGCAGGTAAAATGTCATCATTTATCTTTAGCTTGAAACCAGGCGATAAAGTAACTATTTCAGGTCCATTTGGTGAGTTTTTCGCTAAAGAAACTGATAATGAAATGGTGTTTATTGGTGGTGGTGCCGGTATGGCTCCAATGCGTTCGCACATATTTGATCAACTTAAACGCCTTAATTCAAAGCGTAAAATGTCGTTCTGGTACGGTGCTCGTTCAAAACGTGAAATGTTCTATGAAGATGATTATAACGGCCTTTCGGCTGATAATGATAACTTCGATTGGCATGTTGCATTATCTGATCCACAACCAGAAGATAACTGGGATGGCATGACAGGTTTTATTCATAATGTACTTTATGAAAACTACTTAAAAGACCATGAAGCACCAGAAGATTGTGAGTACTACATGTGTGGTCCTCCAATGATGAACGCGGCTGTTATTCATATGCTTAAAGACTTAGGCGTAGAAGACGAAAACATCATGTTAGATGATTTTGGTGGTTAATATTTTTTTATGCGTGTTTGTTAAAATTACTTCCTTGTTGAAAATGCTCATTGACTGTTGTCAACTTCGCGCTTTCGATTGAACTAATATCAACATGCAGGCTTAAAATTAAATATGAAATTAAAATAAAGGCGACTTAGGTCGCCTTTATTATTTATATAAGTAATTTTAGTCAAAGATTATTTACCTAAATAATAAATTTGAGAACTCTAATGAATAAAATAAAAGCAATACTACAGTGTACTGTGTTTATTGTGTTATCAGCCTGTTCTGATAGCAATGAAGCTCATAAAGCCCGTGAAGTGTTATTTCAGGGGATGACTATGGGAACAGTAGCTTATAATGTAAAAGTGATTGTTAAACCAGACTCTCAGCCAGGTTTTAACTTTGATCAACAAAAAACTCATGAAGACATCGATGCTATTTTGAAGCAGCTACTACAAGATATGTCTAACTGGCTACCTGATTCTGAATTATCACGTTTTAACAAGTCTAGTTCACTAGACTCTATTAAAGTGTCTGAGGGCTTACGTCGAGTTATGGCTGAGTCGATTCGGTTGGGGAACCTAAGCGAAGGTAAGTTAGACGTTACGATTGGCCCCCTAATCAATTTATGGGGCTTTGGCCCAGACTATCGTCCTGAAAAAGTGCCAAGTGATACCGAGTTGAAGCAAGCACAAGCACGAACTGGTTTAAAATATTTAACACTTAACGGCAATCAATTGTCAAAAGCCATTCCAGATTTATATATAGATCTTTCAACCATTGCTAAAGGTTATGCTGTTGACTTAATTGCAGAGTATTTTGAGAATAAAGGCCTCGATAACTACTTAGTTGAAATAGGTGGTGAAATGCGGTTAAAGGGTTTTAAACATACTGGTGAGCTTTGGCATGTAGCAATAGAAAAACCTTTAGCGGAAGAGCGAGTAGCCCACCAAATTATTATCCCAAAGGATAATGCCTTAGCGACTTCAGGTGATTATAGAAAATATTTTGAGTCTAATGGACAACGTTTTTCGCACATTATTGACCCGCAATCAGGAAAACCTATAAATCATAAATTAGTTTCAGTTACGGTGATACATCCGTCGTCGATGACTGCAGATGGCTTGTCTACTGCAATGATGTTGATGGGGGAAGAAAAAGCGTTAGCCTTTGCAGAAGAAAATGAGCTAGCCGCTTACCTGATCATTAAAACAGAGAATGGCTTTATCGAGCAAAGCACGTTAAAATTCATGCAGTATTTAAAGTAATTGGCACTAGCGGGTTACTATTGGTTCGTTGTAAGTTTTAAAAGCAAAGTAGTAGGTTATTTTTATGATGATTTTTATGATCACCTTAGGTTTTTTTCTCGTTGTTGCAGCTGCAATGGCAGTAGGTTACATATTTCAGCAAAAATCCTTGGCGGGTAGTTGTGGTGGTTTAGCTTCGGTTGGTATTGATAAGTCATGTAATTGTGACAACCCTTGTGAAAAACGACAGGAACGTGAGCGCGTTGCCGCTGCCCAAGAAAATATGATTGATGTTAAAAATATTTAAACCAAAAAAGCGATAAGAAATTATCGCTTTTTTATTGCTGTTTATTCAAGGAAATAGAAAAGGTCATCCTTAGATGTTGTATTCCTATCATTTGATTTTCTGTCTTCATTATCGGTTAGTACAACCAGAGCTTAAGGCCGAAGGTTAATTGTTTATGACAATTCCATACTCGATATATTATGGGAACTGGCCACACCAAAATTTAATGATATTTTTCTAAGTACTGGTTTGTATTCAAAGAATTGTATTTACAAAATTCGTTCAAAAAACCAGAATAGTGCGATTGCGGAAATACATAAACTTAATGGTATTACGACATGCTTTCGATACCAAGGTTTACTTCTACACCACATCGTTGCCAATAATGCTAATACAATTACGGTAACTTGACCCAGTTCAACGCCAACATTAAATGATAGCAAACTTGTAACATAACTACGCTCAGGTAATCCTAATTGTACTAATACTGAAGCGAAACCTAAGCCATGCAACAAACCAAAAGCAAAAACAACAGGTAAGCGCCACTTACTTAGCTTTTGATGATAAATATTCTCGATGGCCACATAAGCTATCGAAAGTGCTATTAAAGGCTCTACCAAGCTACTGGGTAAGTTTATAACGCCAAATATACCTAAAGCTAAAGTAATGGTATGGGCAAGGGTAAATGCACTTACTTGCCAAAGTAAAGTTGAAGTTCTTGTTGCTAATAAAAATAAGGCTAAGACAAAAAGAATGTGGTCAAGCCCTTGCGGTAAAATATGAACAAAACCTTGATAAATGTATTCAGTAATAACTAATAGTTGTTGTTGGTATGATGATAAGTTACGGCTAACAGAATTTTTTGAATCAAGTAAAAAATAATCACTATTTTTATTCTGTAAGACCATTGTTTGTATTGGGCTAGATACGGTTAAAGATACATCTCCTAATAACTCTGAAAATTTTACAGCTATTTTTACTGTGTTTCTGGGGATGTCACCACTTACTATCAAATTTATAGTTTTATTTGTTACGTTTGGGTGTAGCTTATTTCTTAGACCCGCAACTGTTAAACCGCTAAGTGATTCTATTGCTAGTTTGTGCGTATTTAGCTTTTCATCTTCATATAAAATAACACTGTGTTCACTGATCGTCTGTGTTATTTCTGCTAATAATTTTTGGGTTTCAATAAGTGAAAATTGCCGTAAATTATTAATTAACTCTTGGTCTTTAGCCTCAGTGTTTTGATGTTTTTTAACTAAGTGGAGTACATCAACGGAGATGATTAATTGATAACTACCCTGCTCGAGAAGGTATAACCGTGCTTGATTAACATCTTTACTGTGAGCGTTAGTATAAAAGCTCAATAACATACAAAATAAAAGACTAAAACATGAAATAGTTCGGAAAATCATCTGGGTAGCTTCACGGTGTTCAAAAACGACAAAGTATCTTATTTGCTTTGAAAATAAAAGCGACTCAGCATTTATTCTGTAAATATTTTAAATTATATGGTACTGTGTTTTTATACAGTTATATTGTGTTTGGCCCTAAGATGCAACGAAAAATTATACATGTTGATATGGATTGCTTTTATGCCGCAGTAGAAATGCGAGACAATGCTGAGCTACGTAATGTGCCACTTGCCGTTGGTGGAACAGGGCCTAGAAGTGTTTTATGCACTTGCAACTATCAAGCAAGAAAGTTTGGTGTAAGGGCCGCTATGCCAGCTAGTAAAGCTATGAAATTATGCCCTGAACTGGTTATTGTGCCTGGAAGAATGCAAGTATATCAGCAAATATCGACAAAAATACGAGAAATATTTCAACGTTACACCAGCTTGATAGAGCCATTATCGTTAGATGAAGCATTTCTTGATGTTACCCACAGTACGCAATTCAATGGTAGTGCAACTTTAATTGCGCAGCAGATCCGAGATGATATTTGTGCTGAACTTGATTTAACGGCTTCAGCAGGGGTAGCCCCTAACAAATTCTTAGCTAAGATAGCGAGCGATGAAAACAAGCCAAACGGGCAGTGTGTGGTAGCCCCTGATCACGTATCAAACTTTGTTGAAAATTTGCCGTTAAAAAAAATACCCGGCATTGGTCCTAAAACAGCACAGAAACTGCTTAAGCAGGGCTATATTTCTTGTGCTGATATCCGCGCAAGTTCGGTTCGTTGTTTGTCACCAATCGTGGGCAAGTTTGCTGCGTCGTTATATCAACGAAGTTTTGGTATTGATCATCGTGCTTTAGATATAGACCGAATACGTAAGTCACTTGCAATAGAAACAACATTTGCTTCAGATTTATCATGTGTTGAACAATGCGAAAAAGCAGTAGATGCTTTATATGAAAAATTATTACGACGTTTAGAAAACCATCAACACCGCATGATTAACAAACAAGGTATAAAAGTTAAATTCAATGATTTCACTCAAACCACGGTTGAGCAACAAAGCGCCCACTGCGATGAAACGTTATTTAAAGCCCAGTTAGTAAAAGCTTTGTTACGAAGCAATACACGAGATATCAGGTTGATTGGTTTAACGTTGGGCTTTTCTGATGATAAAGCGAAAGACAATAAGCAGTTATCTTTCGCGTTATAAAAAGCTATCTTGCTTTTATTATCTCTTGCACCGCTAGTTCTAATCGTGGATCTTCTATATTTGAGCTTGTTGACTTAAAAGTAACAACACCATGACGATTAATGAAAAAGGTTGTAGGGGTTCCTTTTACGCCATACAGTTCAGCGACATCACCACCGTTTACTGCAGTAATAAAATTATAACCACGTTGCTTTATCGAATCTTGAGGCAATGCACCGTCATCTTCATTGAAACTAATCGATACAATTTTAATACCGCTAGTTTTATATTTTTCTTCAAGTTCAACTAATTTCGGCTGTAACTTTTTACAATATGGGCACCAAGTAGCCCAGAAATGAAGAATTACTGGTTGTCCATGATAATCGGCTAGAGAAATGTTTTTTCCAGCTTGAGTTTGTAGTTGCCAGTTAGGTGCCTTATTTTGGTTATGACCCTGAGCTTCACTATTTAATGAAAATAAACTGCCTAAAAGTAAAATAATAGATAAAACGATTTTCATGAAGTTTCTCTTTGATAATAAATCTAGTGTGATTGATTAATTCAGTAGACCTAGTGTATGAATAAATACTTTCCCGTTATTAAAAATATACGCTCATTAGTATCCATGCCACCGCGTTATACCGTTCATCCTGTACATAAAAAAGCCTATCATAATGGATAGGCTTTCAGTGTTAGAAAAAGCATTAAAAAATTACAAACCTAATATTTTTTTTCCTTGATTAAAGGTTATATCTACAGGGATGTTCGCCGCTTCAATACGAGCTAAACTTTCTTTTAATTCAGCTTTAATTATACCGCTTTCAGCTACAAGTTTATCTACACCCTGGTAATCACCATTACCTTGTAACGTTAATATAAGCTCTGATAATGAATCAATTGCAGCAGTCATTTT
>Ga0209292_1001033_pt1 | contig 34874 bp, 14 predicted proteins | sample GOMGulsemesocosm_2_FD_184634 | JGI IMG/M metagenome (GOLD analysis project Ga0209292, IMG submission 184634) | Methane-oxidizing microbial communities from mesocosms in the Gulf of Mexico - GOM9C Gulf of Mexico (SPAdes) (version 2) | ecosystem: Environmental > Aquatic > Marine > Cold seeps...
TTGGTATCTTGTTTAATCATTTTTACAGTCTCGGATTGGGTTATTTAAGTTTATCCGTTGAACATTATTGGACCAGTCGTCTCAAAAGTCAATTATTAGTCAATTAATATTAAATTATTGGATTAGATTCCAGGGGTCTCAAAAGTCAATTTAAGGGTTTAAGATATTCTTTCCTGTTTTAATTATTGCTTCAGAGATCTGTTTATAAACTCCTTTTACCAAGGCCCATTTATGCCAATATAAGGTTTGTGTGAGTTTAATATTTGGTAAAATATTAATGATTTCACCTGAGGCCAGCTCTTTTTTAATTTGTAATTTTGGGATCAGGGAATAAGCCGCACCTTGTTTGACTAATTCTACAAAGGCCTCTGATGAGCGCACTGTATGACAGGGATAACTACCACCTTTTAAGCCAAAGTGTTGCTCAATGAATTTAATGTGCATATCGTCTTTTTGATCAAATGCGGCACCTGGCGCATATTTTAAGCTCTGTTGATTGATACCATTGACAAAATATCTTTGTTTAAACTCAGGAGAGGCAACCAATATATATTCCATTGTGCCTAATTGTATTACTTCACAGCCTGATACTGCTTTATCAATTAAGCTGATGGCACCAAATACTTCGCCATCTTTTAATTTATCTAATGTGCGAGATTCATCGGCAACAATTAAATTAAGTTCAATTGGGTATTGGTTTATTAAAGGCGTTAGTGCACCAATCAACCAAGTTGCGAGGCTATCAGCATTGGTTGCTAAATTGACGGTTAAAGTGGATTCAGGTTGTTCTAATAAAATTTGAGGTAATAATTCTGCCTCTAATTGTTGTACTTGAAGATAATGACTTAACAACTTTTTACCTAAATCAGTTGCTACGATAGGTTGAGAGCGAATTAATACAGGTTGAGCAACTAATTGTTCCAGTTGCTTAATTCTTTGGGAAACTGCCGGTTGTGTTATACATAAAACATCGGCTGCTTTTTCAAAACTTTGCTGTTTAATCACAATGCTTAAAGCGTGCAATAATTTATAATCTAGCCGGTTCATTTCGCCCCTGCATAAGTAAAACTTATCAAGTATAAAAACTATTAATTTCATTTATTCTAATTTAAGTATTAAATTTACACCATCAATTTTAAATAAGTAGTAGTAAATGGCTATTTCAGCAATGTTTCAAGGTTTGGTTTTAGGCGCTAGTATGATCATTCCAATAGGTGCACAAAACTCTCATATATTAGGGCAGGGCATTAAGCGTAATCATCACATATTAGCTGCAACAATTTGCATGGTGTGTGATGTATTATTAATAGGCTTAGGTATATTTGGTGGCGGACAACTTATTGCCAGTAGTGAGTGGCTTTTATTAGCGATCACTTGGGGTGGCATTTCATTTTTATTAATTTATGGGTCACTGTCTTTTAAAACTGCTTGGCTTAATGAATATCAAGGTTTTGGTAGTCAGAAGGGCATTAAAACAAAAGCAGCGGTTGTTGGAACCACATTTGCAGTGACATTATTAAATCCACATGTTTATCTAGATACCGTAATGATTTTAGGCAGTGTAGGCGGACAATTTGCGGGTAATGAGAAGATCGCTTTTGCATTTGGTACTATGTTGGCTTCAATACTTTGGTTTTATAGCCTAGCGACTAGTGCTTCTAAAATGGCACCTTGGTTAGCTCAGCCTAAAGTACAAAGAGTGATAGATATCTTAGTCGGTAGCATAATGTGGTTAGTTGCATACTCTTTATTTAATCATCAAGTTTAATTTTTATTTATAAAAATCTTATATTTCAGGGCATGACACTCATAATTTTGAAACCCCTAATTTAAGGGGTTTTACTTTTTATATTTAGCAAGCAATGTTGCGCTTAAAAAAATCCTCTTTTTTTCCCATCAGTAATGTTGCTGTTTTATGCGGAAATTCAAAATCATATAATTTTTGATAACCAAAATTTAATATATGCTTAAACAATTTATGATTATCAGCTCTTGGTTCGAGTACAATTCGTTGTGTTTTTGTCTCGTCTTGGTAAATAAACTGGCTAATAGCACATAACCATGAGGCAAAAAAATCTCTGCCACGGAAGTTCTCTTCACCAATTAATAAATGCAAACCTCTATCATAAGCCTGCCAATTATAATGCGCTGAGATGTGATCTTCAGCAGCCCAGTAAACTTCAAAATAACCAAAGGGTTGATCATTAAAATATCCTATCAAAGGTAAGGTGATAGGAGTTGATAATTTGTTTAATAGATATTGCTTTAGCTTTTCTTTAGACCAATCTTGTTGCCAAAACTCAGAAACTCTAGGATTGTGCATCCACTTATAAAATATATCTATATCAGATTCAATATCAATGACTTTAAAAGAAATAAATTGCTGTAATTGATGATCAAAACGCCGATACACTTCATCTTTTGGTAATGAATTCCTAATAGGGCAAGTAAGGTTATTGATTTTAAAATCACTTAAGGTCAATATTTGTTCGCTGTGTCCTACAAGTGCAGATTGATAAAATTCATACCTTGAAAAACTTTCGGCTTGTAATGTTTGTATTAGCTCATGCCAAGCAGGTTGTTTTTGCCAGCTTTTTTGAGGAATTTTAATATGCTTTAGTTGTTCAAAGTGATTAAAAAGTCCATCTAATGCAGAAATTAACCAGTTTAAGCTGTATTGAATTTCGGATGGGTTAAGTACGAGAGATTCATCAAATAACCATTGTCCGAGAAGAGATATATTTTCATTAGGATCTATTAAGCCATTATCTAAATATTCAAATTGATCGGTTTTATGCGATAGCAACATACTAGTCTCTTATTTTTGTATTGCACTAAATAATTGCTAATCGTAATAGTTATCATTTATACAGGCAAGATAAAATTAATTTTTTATTAAAGTTTAAATATTTTTGGTTGAATCTCGTCTGTGTAGTAGACCCTTACTAAAGATTAATAAATATGGCTGAACTTTCACTATTTACAGAGCACAATATTGAATTAGCGATCAATAATATTCAAAAATTGATATCTTACCCAAGTATTACGCCCGATCATCACGGTTGTTTGGAATATTTGATCAAGTGGTTAAAATTAAGGGGGTTTGTGTGCGAGAAAGTATCTCAAGGAGGTGTTGATAATTTAATCGCGTATAAAAAATTTGCTAATGATGGACCTACATTTGCATTTTCTGGTCATTTAGATGTGGTACCTGCTAATGAACTAACATGGAGGTTTCCCCCTTTTAAAGGCGAAATTTCAGATGGCAAGCTTTATGGTAGGGGAGCTGTTGATATGAAGGGCTCAATAGGGTGTTTTATGGCCGCAACGGATGCTGTACTGAGTGAGTTATCATCAGGAACGTTATATTGGTTGATCACTTGTGATGAAGAAGGTGAAGCAGAGTTTGGTACAAAGATCATTGTTAATGAATTAAATCGTCAAGGGATAAACTTAGATTTTTGTTTAGTAGGTGAGCCTACAGCATCAACAATAGTTGGTGATGTGATAAAAGTTGGTCGCAGAGGGGCTATTTCAGCTAAAATTAATTTTAGTGGTAAGGCTGGTCATGTTGCATATCCTCACTTAGCTGAGAATGCACTACATAAAGCGATTGATTTTTCAAATAGTATAATGCAGTTTCCTTGGTACTTGGGCACGCAACATCAACCAGGAAATACATTGCAAATCACATATTTAGGAACTGCTGAATTTACCGATAATATAGTGCCATCGCAAGCTGAGCTATGTTTTAATATACGCTTTAATTATGATTTTGAATTAGCTAATTTTAAAAATAAAACGATTAAGTTACTTAATGAAATCGACCCTCATGCACGTATATTATGGCAAAGATTTTGTGAACCTTATCAGACAATTTCAGTCCCAAATAAAAAATGTTTAACGCGTTTGGTTAGTAATTGTATTAATGAGTTATTTGATATTAAACCTCAATTATCATTGTCAGGAGGAACTTCGGATGGTCGATTTATTGCTAATAAAAATACACAAGTGATTGAGCTTGGACCGAGTAATAAGACTATTCATCAAGTGAATGAGCATATATCGATTAAAGAAATATCAGATTTATTTAACTTATATAAAAAAATATTGCATAAAGTATTTAATTAAACTTTTAATTTATTGGTTTTTACCTTCATATAAAGTTGTTTAGATTAAAATTTAACAGCCTGAAAATAAATCAGGCTATTTTATATACCCAAATCACTTAATTTAATTGATAAGGTGAGGTTGCTCAGTTAATGCGTTTTTTAAATCTTTTAAAACGTCTTTAACAATAAAATTAACTAAGGTCGGAGAAATATTTAGTTTATTCGATATTTCACGTTGAGTTAAGCCATCTTGTCTTAAAAGTTTAAAAGCATGCTGACTACGCTCACTCATTTTAGCAAGTGTTTTCTCTATGACTTCAAATTGATTTAAGCAAATTATAGAGCGCTCTGGATTGTTAATACATTGACTATATTCTGAAATTTGTTCTTCTGACTCATCTTCTTGAAATAATTTTCGTTCTAGTCGCTTGCGACGATAGTGATCAATAGATAAATTTCTAATAACTCGAAAAGCAAAACTTTTGTGATAATTAACACTTTCATAAGGTGATTTTTCAATTACTTTTATATAAGCATCTTGCAATATATCCTCAGCTTTTTTATGACAGCCTGTTATTTCTCCTGCGGTTTCTAGCATCGATGATCTGTTTTTTGTGAAAATATATTGCCATTGATTCGGGTCTACTCTTTTTTCTATTGACATTAATAAGCCTTAACTTGTCGTTCTATTTCCCTTTAATAGTAACTGCATTCTAAATCAATTTGATAATCATTCGCAATAGCGTTGGTGTGATATTAAATTTTTATCTTCTTCAACCGTCATATCATCTGAATTAATAATGAAATTTTTGGAAGTAAAATCATGAGTTATTTTGATAAACAAGATGCTTTATTTTGTGTGCTTAAAAACAAAGAAGGTCAATATTCACTTTGGCCTAAGAATAAAAAAGTACCAGGCGGTTGGACAAAGGAAAGTATGATTGGAAATAAAGAGGAGTGTCTTAATTTTATTAATGAGACTTGGCTCGACCTGCGCCCTCTAACATTGGTGCATCAAATGGAAGCTAATGCATAAGTAATTTAATTATCCGGTGAAATGTTTTTTATTTCATCGGTGTGTTTCTTTTCGGTATTTTATTTATCAAAAGGATATTCAAATGAATATGACTTTATCAGAGGTTACTTCTTTACCCAATTCAAAGGTAAATTTAATCAGCCAATTTAATCATCTAGTGGCCACACAACCTGATAGCATAGGATTAACTGTTTTAAATGCTGATAGCGAGCTGAAGTTATCTTATAAAGAATTACATAATAGAATTATAGTTTTAGCAAGCGAGCTGCAAATAAATCATGCCAAAGGCGAATGTATCGTTATTTTATTAAATAATGATGAGCATTATGTTGTATCGTTTTTTGCTTGTTTGTTTGCTGGTTTAATTGCAGTCCCTGCACATCCCCCTGAATCTTTAAAACTTCAGCACTTAGAGCGTATCAGTTCAATTATTTTAGATTCAGGCGCAAAAAGTATAATAACATCAGCTGATTTATCCGTTAAATTTGAGCAAAAGCTTGGCGGTATTGTTAATGTAAATTCAATTTTTGTTGAACAAGTAACAAATGCGAAAAAGTTAAAGTTTGACCATGTTATTCCAGAGGAAAATGATATTGCTTTTTTACAATATACTTCTGGTTCAACAGCCTTACCTAAAGGTGTCATGGTTAGTTTTTCTAATTTGTCTGCAAATTTACAAGTGATCCAATCCGGATTTAATATCATTAAATCAGATAAGTTACTGAGTTGGCTACCTCTATATCATGACATGGGATTAATTGGAGGATTACTACTACCTTTTTATGTTGGTATTCCACTAGTGCTAACAAGCCCGAGCTTTTTCTTAGAGCGGCCTATTCGTTGGTTAGAAGCGATATCTAAATATAAAATAACAGGAACGGGCGGTCCTGATTTTGCCTATCGTTTGTGTTTAGAAAGGATTAAAAGTTCCCAATTAAATGGACTTGATTTAAGTCAGTGGCACATTGCTTTTTCAGGTGCTGAGCCAATTCGACATAATACTTTAAATGAATTTTATGAAAAGTTTAAAGAGGTCGGTTTTAAAAAAAGAGCAATATTTCCTTGTTATGGGTTAGCTGAATCTACATTATTTGTGACTGGCGCAAAACGTGGTAAAGGTATGGTTACAAAGTGTATAGATCAACAGGCCTTATCAAAAAATGTCGCTTTAGATTCTGAAACTGGCTCTATTATTGTTAGCTCAGGGAGCGTTTATCAAAATCATGAATTGATGATTATGTCGGCTACATCACAAGAGGCATGTGATCAATGTGAAGTTGGAGAAATTTGGGTCAGTGGTGCGAGTGTAGCGGTAGGTTATTGGAAAAATCCAGAAGCGACAGATAAAACGTTTGTAAATTATAATAATAAATCCTGGTTAAGAACGGGAGATCTCGGCTTTTTACAGCAAGGCGAGCTTTATGTAACAGGAAGGTTGAAAGACCTTATTATTATTCGCGGGCGTAATATTTATCCGCAAGATATTGAGTTGCACATTGAAAATACTTGTGATTTTACCCGCAAAGGCCGAGTTGCTATTTTTGCTATTAAATCAGATGAAATTGAAACAATAGGTGTTGCACTAGAATTACCTAAACGCTTTCAAAATAAAGGCATGGATGCAGATATATTTTCACAAATAAATCAAGCCGTGATTAATTTATGTGGTGAATCTATTGGCGATGTTATTTTACTGCAACCAGGTACATTACCTAAAACATCAAGTGGAAAATTACAGCGTTCAGCTTGTGCTTTGGGTTATCAATCTACTGGGCTTGATGAATATGCTAGATATTCAACAGCTATAAAAGAATCTGATGGTTATGAAGCTCCTAAAACAGAATTAGAGCAACAAGTTTGCAATGTTTGGCAAGCCATTTTAGGTGTTGATAAGGTTGGGCGTAGTGATAATTTCTTTGCATTAGGTGGCGATTCAATCAAAGCGATTGCGATGGTAAGTAAAGTTAGCACTGATCTTAATTACGCTTGTGACGCACGAATGTTATTTGAAAGTCAGGACTTATCTTCTTTTACAAATTCGCTGTTGTTAGCACCTAAACAGCATGATCAAGAAGTATTAAAGGTTGTTGAGCGTAGTGCTCATATGCCATTGTCACCTGGTCAAAGGTTAATGTGGTTTACCGATAAACTGGCAAAGAGTGAATCTGAACGATTAGCTTACAACATATCGGGGGGTGTGGAATTGAATGCATATATCAAACATCAACAATTATCCGATGCATTGAATTTAGTCATTGAACGTCATGAAATTTTTAGACTGGCATTTGTTGAAATTGCTGAAGAACCAAGTTATTTGATGACAGATATAGAAGCGCTTAACCTCAGCTTTGAAGATATAAGTCATTACCCTAAAGCTGAACTAGCAAGCAAAGCGATTGAAAAACAAAAAGAATTTGAATCTATAGGTTTTGATTTAGCAAAACCTCCTTTATTAAAAGCTAAGCTTTTACAGTTAAGTCCAGATAAATCTCAGTTATTCATTAATATGCATCATATTATCAGTGATGGTTGGTCAATGAGTAACTTTATGACTGAATTAGGGTTTGCTTATCAATCTGTTACTAATAATAACCAAATTAAATTAGCACCTCTGCGTATTCAGTATTTAGATTATGTGCACTGGCAAAATGATATAAGAAAAACTAAAAAGTACCAAAAAGAGCAAACTTATTGGCAAAAACTATGTGCTGACGCGCCTATTAATAGTGCTATTAAACCACATTTACCTAAAACTACAGTGGGTAGTAATCTTGGTAAAAGTGTTCAAGATAAATTTTCGCTCAAACACTCTAAGCAGCTAATGGAATTTGCTAAACAGCAACAAACCTCATTATTTAATGTTTTGTTAAGTAGTTATCAATTATTTATTCATGGCTTAACTCAACTTGATGATATTGTTTTAGGTACGGATTTGGCAGGGCGAGAGCAGCCAGAGTTAGCGCCTTTAATTGGTTATTTTATTAAAGTTTTACCCAGACGTTCACAGCTAGAAAGTAACGTCTCTATTGCTCAATACATCAAACAAACACAACAGCAAAGCATAGATGTAAACGAGAATCAAAATGTTGCTCTTGATGATATTATTAGTTTAACAAAACCCACTTTTAAGGCCGGTGTATCGCCATTAATTCAGCAATTATTTGTGATGCATAATATGCCTGAAATTATATGGAAACTTGATGATGTAGAGGCTATTCCTTTAACTTCACAAGCAAGGGAAGTAAGTAAATTTGATTCAGTATTTTTTATAACTCCGGGCGAAGAAATTAAATGTCATTGGTTATTTAAAGCTGATATGTATCAGCAGCAAAAAATTCAACATTTGCTAACAAAGTGGATTGATTTTACTTTAAATATGGTCTCAGACATTGAGCAACCAATAACAAAAATGGTAAAGCAATTGACGCTAAACATTGAGGCCGAACAAAAGCCAAAGAAATCTAAGTTTTCCTCATTAAAACGAGGTTTAAAATCAAAACCAAGTGTAGTTGATCCCTCATTAAAAAAATCTTTCTTTTGTGATAAAAAATCATTCCCGATAGTAATTGAAGCACCTTCTGTAGATACAGATCCAATTAGTTGGGCACAAGCAAATCGGACTTTAATAAATGATTTACTGTTAACCCATGGCGGTATTGTGTTTAGAGGCTTAGCGTTAGATTCTGCTGCGGACTTTGAAAAATTTGCCGAAAGCTTACATCCAGGCTTATATGGAAACTATGGTGATTTACCTAAAAACATTGGAGGAAAGAACACCTATAAGTCAACTCCATACCCTGAAAATAAAATGATTTTGTTTCATAACGAAAGTGCGCACCTTTCTAAATGGCCACGAAAACAATGGTTTTATTGCGAAACGCCTTCTTCAATAGGTGGAGCAACTCCCATTGTTGATTGTCGAAAAATGTTAGATGTATTACCTACAGATTTAGTAACCAAAATTTCTGAAAAAGGTTTGTTATATGTACGTAGTTTTATAAAAGGGCTTGACGTGCCATGGCAATCATTTTTTCAAACCGATAATAAAACTGAAGTGGAGAAAATGCTGACAAAGTCAGGGACAGAATTTGAATGGTTAGAAAAAGATGGTTTGCAAACTCGTACTAAAACACATGGCGTGATTATTCATCCGTTAAGTGGCGAAAGAACTTTTTTTAATCAGGTACAACTGCATCATGTTTCAGCTTTAGATGAAAGTGATCGTAATGATTTACTTGAGTTAGTGGGTGAGCAATATTTACCTCGAAATGTTTATTTTGGTGATGGCAGTAAAATTTCTAATGAAGAAATGAAAATAATAGGTGAAGCCTATGAGTCATGTGCAGTTCGCTTTGATTGGAAAAAATCAGATGTTGTGATGTTAGATAATATGTTGGCCGCACATGCCAGAGATCCTTTTCAAGGAGCAAGGAAGATAGTGGTTGCTATGGGAGATATGTTCAATACATCAAAATTAGAAAATAGCGAATATCAAGGTAAAGCAACAGAAGGTAATGAAGCATGATAAATGAATATATAAATGCCTATCCTGCGGGAATAAGTTTAAACGATGTCCAAAGAATCACTTTAGAGAACTCAGGCATAGATTCATATCACCAATTGAAATTACAACTAGATAATAAATATGAGATACAAGAGTTAACTGACAGATTAAATATATTAATACAACAACATATCAGTTTATCATCCGCTTATAGGAGCGTTGATGGTTATAAAGGTTCTCGTAGTGTGCCAACTCAAGTTGACAGAATATCAATTGAGCAATTGCTGTGGGAGGAACCAAGTGAACCTGATTTTAAGTCGATAGCTGTTTTAACTCCTAGTATTATCAATGCAAAGCTTTCTAAAAACATACAGGTAATAGAGGTTACTACTTCTGATAGTACTTTTTTAATTTTAAGAGTCAGTGCTTTAGTGATGGATATCGCTAGCTTAGTTAGTTTTTCACAGCAATTGTTTTCAAGTGATTTATTTGATGATGTTTTACAGTTCCCTGACTTTATTCAATGGCGTAATGAATTGTTTAATTCAGAGGAAGGGCTTCAAGGACAAGCCTATTGGCAGCACTATATTAGTGAGCAATTAGCATATACACCTGCTCTGGACATCGCTGATTTGGTTACCAGTGGAGCTGAATATGAAAATATGCTGTCCGAGTATAAGTTAATTAACTTAGATAATGTAGCTTTGGCAGCTATTGAGCAAACGGCATACAAGTGTAATGTATCTACAAGCACAGTTATAACTGGTACTTGGTGGTTATTACTGGCAAGGCTGACAGCGCAATCACAATTTAATAGTTTTTGGCATTGCGACCCTAAACAAGATGATGAAGCACTATTTGATGCTGTAGGCATGTTTCAAAGCGTTTTACCTGTCGCTATCAAAATAGAAGAAAAAGATGATTTTAGCGCCTGGATTCAAAAGCTACATACGCAATTGGCATCACATAAAGATTGGGCTGAATGCTTAGATGCAAACAAGATAAAAGATATTACCATTGCGACAGGAGCTGGTTATATAGATATGCCAGGAGATATAGCTGATAATGTTATTGATATTAATGCAGAAAATTTCGCACAGATAAACCTCCATTGTTTTAATATGAATGGTAAGTTGAAATTATCTCTTAGTTATCAAAAACAAGCTGTGAATGTAGCAATGGTAGAACAATTACTTAAACAGTATTTTTATTTATTGTCCTCAAGTGAAGAGTATTTATCAAAGTCAGTAATGGCAATTAATTTGGTAAGCCCTGATGAAAAAAAGCAGCTTTTAACTTTAGATAACCGGGTTACACATCAAAGAGTTGATTCTATTTCTATGCGGTTAAATCATTACTCAGAAAGTCAACCTGATACAATCGCTTTGATGAGTGATGATACTCAATATAACTACCAAGAACTGGCTATTATTATAGATAAGTGTGCAAGTCAATTGGTTCTATTAGGTCTAAAAGAAACTGAAAAAGTTGGCATATGTTTAGCTAAAAGCTGTGATTTAGTCATTGCAATGCTTGCTGTTATGAGGGCTGGAGGTACTTATATTCCACTAGATCCGCAATGGCCTGTAAAACGTGTAAATCAAGTGGTTAACCAAGCCAAACCCCGCTTTATTTTTGCTGATAAAACACCCTTGGTAGCAGATATAGAGCATTTGTTTTTGAGGGATCTTACTCAAGCAACAGATGAAATAACAGATTTACCCACTGTAACAAATGATAATACGGCTTATATGATTTATACATCAGGTACAACAGGTGAACCTAAGGGAGTTTGTATAGGCCATAAGCAGCTAAATCAATACTGTTACGCCTCATCTAAAGCATTATCTTTAAATGAAAATAAGCATTTTGCAATGACATCAACCATTTCAGCAGATTTAGGTTATACCAGTCTATTTAATGCTTTATACAATGGCGCATGTTTACACATAGCGACTGATGAACAAGTAAATGATGCTAATAAATTCCGGCAGTTTTTAATCAATAATGAAATAGATTGTATCAAAATTGTACCTTCTCATTTTATGGCTTTAATAGATGATGATGCTACGAGCCATATACCTAATAAGATCATATTTGGGGGAGAAGCAGCACCAGAAAATCTTATTAAATCATTATTTAACAAATCAAACGAAGTTGAAATTTATAATCATTATGGCCCTACAGAGTCTACTGTAGGGGTAATGTACCATCAATTTATTAATGTTGAAGAAGATCGATTCTACCCTAGACTAACTGGCGTTTTTGAAGGCAGCGGAGCGGTTATTCTTAATGAGTTTAATGATTTATGCTCGATTGGTGAGTTAGGAGAGTTACATGTTTTTGGAGCGCAGCTTGCAAGCCAATATTTTAATCAACCAATCGAATCTGGTTTTAAAATAAACCATTCACTTGCTGACAAAATATACCCAACGGGAGATTTAGCGCGTTATTTAATTGATGGCGGGGTTATGTTAGCAGGTCGAAAAGATGATCAAATAAAAATTAGAGGATTTAGAGTTGAACCCGATGAAGTAGCACATCATATCAATGCTTTTTCTGATATAGAACGTGCTGTTGTTATAGGAGAAAATAATAATCTGATTGCGTATATTGTAAATAGTAATAGCGAGGCAGGCTTACTAGATTCTGATTTGAAACAGCAGTATATAGATAAATTATCACAGGATTTACCTCATTTCATGATCCCCAGTCATTGGTTATCAATTAATAAATTGCCTTTATTAGGTAATGGTAAAATTAATAAGAATTTACTGCCTAATGTTAATGATTTTAATGAAAGTGCTATCAGCAAACCTGTGAATTCACTTGAAACACTTATTTGTGATGTTATGCAAGATTTACTAGAGGTAAAGCAGATCAGTACAACGCAGTGCTTTTTGGATCTTGGGGCACATTCTCTCACTGTTATTAAATTTGTAACTCGACTCAGAAAATTATTAATGATTGAAGTTGAGCCAATTATGGTTTTTGAGAATTCAAATGTAGTTAAACTTGCAAAAGTATTAAATAACTTGGGTTCTGAACCGTCTAAATTAGAAAAATTAGCAGCGATGCAATTAAAGCTTGCGACTTTAGATATAGAGCAGCAGCAGCAATTACGACGCAAACTTCTACTTTAAGTCAGTACACTGTACTGATCTAAAAAGCGGGAATTAGTCCCGCTTTACTTTTTTAGATGGTGCAATAAATGATTGATGATTTACTTTCGGAATTTGATCCTGAAATGCTTAAAATGATTTTAGGAGACGAAAAAGGTAATTTAGTAAACCTAGAAATACCTCCACTTAAGCAAACCCAGTATCCACTGTCTTTTTCTCAAAACCGAATGTGGTTAATTGAACAGCTACAAGGTAATTCTGCTGAATACAATACTGCAGTAGCCTTTAATGTTGAAGGTAATATTTCACTCTCGATAATGCAAAAAGTGGTTAGTGAAATAATCGATCGTCATGAAATATTACGTACAATATATAAAGACAGCGACAATGGCTCTATTCAAACCGTAAAGGCAGAGTTTGAATTTACTCTAAAAGATTATGATTTATCAGAACTCGCTGAAAATATTCAAGAAACTAAACTACAACAATTATTGCAACAAGAAACTTACTTACCATTTGATTTAACATCAGATCTTATGATTAGAGTCAGTTATATTCAGCTGTCAAACAGCGGAGTTAATAAAGGTATATTAGTCTTCAATATGCATCATATTGCGGCTGATGGTTGGTCTCAACAGATACTTAAAGATGAGCTTTTTTCTTTATATCAGGCGTTTTCACTGGGTGAAGCAAGTCAGCTAGCAAAACTTGACGTGCAATATGGCGATTATGCAGCATGGCAACAGCAAAAATTTACTGATGATTTATTGTCATCTCAATTTAAATATTGGGATGAACAGTTGGCTGAAGTACCATCAATACATAGTTTACCTTTGGATTTTACTAGACCTCCAAAAAAACAGTATCAAGGAGGGGTAGTAACGCAATCTATTAGTTCAGAGGTCTCAACTCAGTTATTTAAATTAGCTAAGTTACATAAATTAACCCCTTTTATGCTATCACATGCAGCTTTAGCATTAGTGCTATCTAAACATAGTAATAACTCTGATATCGTTATAGGCACACCAATCGCGAATCGTGATCAATTAGAACTTGAATCATTAGTTGGCTTTTTTGCGAGTACTTTAGTATTAAGAGCTGATACTTCTCATAATAAACTGGATGATTATTTCTCTCATATACGAGACGTGAATTTAGCAGCCCAATCTCATCAAGATGCACCTTTTGAGCAACTGGTGGAAAGGTTAAATGTTAGTAGAAGTGCGGCCTATAACCCTTTATTCCAAATTGTTTTGACTGCCAGTAATCATTTGTCCAATGACGGTACTTTAAATCAATCACCTATTGCTAATTTTAGCTTGTCAGAATATAAAGTTGATACAGTTATGGCTAGGTTTGATATAGATATAGATATCAATATCAGTGAGCAAGGTGTAGCTATAAAATGGGTGTACGATAAAGCAATTTTTAGTCACCAACATATTGAATTGATGGGTAAGCATTTATGTCAAATTTTAAAGGTTTTTTCACAATTAAATGCAAATTTAGAGATAGAAAAATCAAAAATGATATCTGTTGCTGGAGTATCTTTACTCAATGACAAAGAAATAACGAGCTTATTAAGTTTATCGAATAACCCTCCTGTTAAATATGATTCCTCTGTGTGTATTCATGATTTATTTGAAGAACAAGTATTAGCGATGCCAGATAAGATCGCTGTTGAATTTGAAAGTCAGGCTATTACATATAATCAGCTAAATGAAAAATCAAATCAGCTTGCACACTTATTACTTAATAAGCATGACATAAAACCAGATACATTAATTGCATTATGCGTTGAACGTTCAATAGATATGATAGTGGCAATTCTAGGAGTATTAAAAGCTGGGGCTGCATATGTAGCTATTGATCCTGATTATCCAAAAGCAAGAATCAATTATATTTTAGAAGATGCTGAGCCTGCTTTAATTTTAACGCATAAATCTTTAATTACCGCATTAGCCCTACCAGCTGTAAAAAGCATCTGCTTAGATGGTCAGTGTTATGAATCATATTCTACTGATAATATTTCATCTGAAACATTAGGATTAATATCATCTAATTTAGCTTATGTTATTTATACTTCAGGTTCAACAGGGCAGCCTAAAGGCGTGTTATTGGAGCATGGTGGAGCCGTTAATTTAGCCCATAGCCAGAAAAAGTCATTTTCAGTAACGTCACAAAGTAGAGTGTTACAATTCGCTTCAGTCAGTTTTGATGCAGCTACGTTTGAATGGATCATGGCTTTAGTTAATGGCGCTTGTTTGTACATTTGTAGTCAACAGCAAAGACAATCAAATCAATTATTGCAATCTTTACTTAAGGATAAAAAAATAACTCATGCGACTTTACCTCCAGCTTTATTGTCATGTTTAGAGTTTGAGCTTGATTATGCATTTAAAGCATTAATTGTTGCAGGTGAGTCATGTGAAGTCGGTGTTGCTGAGCAATGGAGTTCACATTATAACATGTATAATGCATACGGCCCTTCAGAAACAACCGTGTGTGCTTCATACGCAAAGTTAAGTCCAAATAATCCTATTTCAATCGGAAAATCCTTAGATAATACTTATTTATTTATATTTAATTTTGATGGTACTTTAGCGCCTTTAGGCGCTGTAGGAGAGCTATATATAGGAGGAGATGGATTAGCTAGAGGCTATTTAAATAAACCAGAATTAACAAAGGAAAAATTTGTTGATAACCCTTATTTTGAGAAATGCGATACTAATAATTGTGCATTATTATATAAAACTGGGGATTTAGTTCGTTATTTAGCTAATGGGGAGCTTGAATTTATAGGGCGTACGGATGAGCAAATTAAAATTCGTGGATTTCGTATTGAACTTGGTGAAGTAGAACAACAAATAGTAAAACATGAGGATGTGGATTCAGCCATAGTGTTAGCTAAAAAATATCCTGCCAATACATTGTTTTTACAAGCATATGTGAAATTTATATCAACTCAAAAACAGACAGGTAAAATTAATGAGTTGAAACATTTTTTAGTTAAATCATTACCTGATTATATGCAGCCACAGAATATTTTGGAGATTGAAGATTGGCCATTAACTATTAATGGAAAAATTGATAAAAAAGCATTACCAGAGCCTAAATTATCTGCTCCCATAGATCAGTACATTGCACCTAGTAGCTCACAAGAAGGTTTACTTGTTAAAATTTGGTCTGAACTATTAAATACCGAAAGTGATAAATTAAGTATTTCAGCTAACTTTTTTGAATACGGCGGGCATTCATTATTAATAATGAAATTATCATCTCAATTAAAAGAAAGTGGATTTGAGATTGCAATAAGTGACATATTTAATGCTGAAAATTTACAACAGATGGCATTGTTATTAGTTGAAACTAAAAATAGCCTAATAAGTGCTGATGGAGTAGCGAGTAAAATACCTGAATCTTGCAATTATATTACGCCTGAGATGCTTGATTTAGTATCATTGTCACAAGCCGAAATTTTAGAACTATCAGCTGATTTACCCGGTGGCATGGCTAATATTCAAGATATTTACCCTTTAGCACCATTGCAAGAAGGGGTATTGTTTATTCACAAGTTAAGTGAAATGAAACAAGCTGACCCATTTATATCTCCTAGTATTTTTGAACTGAAAAATGAGAAGGACTTATCTAAATTTATTGATGGTCTTAACTTTGTGATAAACAGGCATGATGCACTCAGAACTGCAATTGTTTGGCGTAATAGCAAACAAGCACTTCAAGTCGTATTAAAACATGCACAATTACAAGTTGAGCATATTCAATTTGATGGTAAAACAGATGTAAGGGAAGAAATACTTGCGTTAAGTCAAAGTGAAAACTTGTGGTTCGATATTGAAACGGCACCACTATTAAATTTAATCGTGGCATTTGATCCTAAAACAGAAAGTTACATCGCTTTATTAAAATCGCATCACTTAATAGCAGATCACGTTACCTTGGAAGTGATCCAACATGAGCTATTATCATTTGGCTTAGATCAGGCCGATAAATTATTACCAGCACCTAAATATCGTCAATTTATCAGTCACACATTAGAGCAAAATAAACAACAAGATGCTGTTGCGTATTTCACTCAAATTTTAGCTGAAATTGATACTCCAAGTTTAGCTTTTAATTTACTCTCAGATAGTAATACATCAGGTAAAATTATTGAATCTAGAGTCACGTTAGCGCCAGAGTTAAATCAAAAGATTAGGCAAGTGTGTCAGCAACAACAGCTAACACCCGCAGCACTATTTCATGGTGCCTGGGCGATGGTGATTGGTGCTTGTAGTGGTGTAGATAATGTTGTTTTTGGCACCGTTTTATCTGGCCGTTTACAAGGTATTGCACAAATAGACAAAATGGTAGGCATGTTTATTAATACGCTACCATTGCGTATTGATTTAGATGCTAGTGATACAAAGTCATTTTTAAAATTAGTGCATCAAAATTTATTAGCATTATTGCCTTTAGAGCAAACATCATTAGCGCAAGCGCAGCGATGTGCCAATGTACATAGTGATACGCCATTGTTTAATGCTGTCTTGAATTATCGCCATTCAGAGCAATTAAATGTTAACGCTAGTCAGAAATCACAAAATAATGACTTCTTTAATTATTTATCTGGCCACGATAGAACACATTATCCAATTAGTTTGTCGGTAGATGATTTTGGTAATGAATTTTCATTTAACTTTCAAATAGATCAACAAATTAATATCCATGATGTTGAAAGTTATATGCAAACAGCTGTAATTAATCTAGTTGATGCTTTAACTTCAAAAGAGTCAATAGCCGTAAATTCATTAACAGTACTACCAAAAGAAGAAATTCATCGTCAATTAACTTTGTGTCATGAGCCAGAAGTAACAATAGATAAAACAGTATGTATCCAAAGTTTATTTGAGCAACAAGTATGTCAAACGCCAAATAATCCAGCGATTGTTTTTGCTGAAAACAGTATCAGTTATCAGGAATTAAACGAGCGTTCAAATCAATTGGCACATTACCTAATCAATCAGTATGACATTGAACCCGATATGCGTGTAGGTGTGTGCATTGAAAGATCTATTTCTATGATTGTTGCCATTTTGGCGGTATTGAAAGCTGGAGGCGCTTATGTACCGATAGATCCTGATTATCCGACTTCAAGAGTTGACTATATGCTAGAGCATGGTCAGTTGTCAGTTGTTCTGACTCAAGAAAAGTTATTAACACAATTATCACTTAACGAACAGAAACACGTGTTATTGAATGATTTAGGTATGATAAGTGAGTGTTTATCTGATATTAATGAACTCAATAAATCAAATGTAAACCCAGATGAAATAGGATTAACGGCCCAAAAATTAGCCTATGTAATTTATACCTCAGGTTCAACTGGCGCACCAAAAGGCGTTATGGTTGAACATGCTCAATTCATTAATTTTATGAGTGCAATGAAAAAGCAGTTTGAATTAAAAGCAGGTGACAGTGCCTTAAGTTTAACTTCTTTATCTTTTGATATTCATACGCTTGAGATTTACTTGCCTCTGATCAGTGGTGCGACGTTAATACTGACTGATAAAGCACAGTCACAAAATGCCACTGAAATCTCTAGATTAGTTAATACACATCAGATTGATTTTGTACAAGCGACGCCAGCAACCTGGAAAATGTTATTAACGATAGATTGGCAGCCAACACAGCATGTCACTTTATTATCAGGTGGTGAACCACTTAATAATAGTTTAAAAAATGCGTTAGTGAGTTTAGAAAATGTTTCAGTATTTAATATGTATGGACCAACAGAAACAACAGTTTGGTCATCCTTACGGGAATTAACATATGAAGATAGGGTCGATATTGGTAAGCCGATTCAAAATACACAATTTTATATATTGAATAAGCACTATCAAATGGTGCCCAAAGGTACTGTTGGTGAGTTATATATTGCAGGGCAAGGTGTTACTCGGGGTTATTTATCCGATGAAGTTCGTACCAAAGAGCGTTTTATAACACATCATTTTACAGCGAATAGTCATGCAGTGCGATTATATAAAACAGGGGATTTAGTAAAGTCGTTACCTTGCGGCAACTTAATGTTTATTGGACGTACTGATGAACAGGTGAAAGTGAGAGGTTATAGAATTGAGCTGGCTGAAATTGAATATCAGTTAAATCAATTGCCTCAAATCAATTCAGCTGTGGTATTAGTGCAAACTAATGCAAATGATGATGCACATTTAGTTGCTTACATTCAATTAGAGGATGCGGTCTTACAATCATCAGAAAGCTCAGATAATACCAGTGACTTTGGTGAAATAAAAGCAACTATTAGCCGTTTATTACCTCATTATATGGTGCCAAATTCATATAGGTTTGTATCTCAATGGCCACTTACTCCCAATGGCAAACTAGATAAAAAGTCATTAGCCAAGCTCAATACGAGCGATACAAAAATAGCTTATGTTAAACCAGACACGGATATACAAATAAGGCTTGCAGTTATATGGGCAGATTTACTTGATCAACATGTAAGCCTGATCAGTGCAAGTGATAATTTTTTTGATTTAGGAGGCCATTCATTATTGATTGCCCGCTTATTGACAGAAATAAAAGGGATGGATGAATTTCAATATGACGCTATAGATTTAAAATCTTTATTTAATGTGAGGAGTTTAGTTGAGATGGCTCAACTGATTGAACATGCACAATTAACTGAAAAATATAATGAATCACAATCTTATATAAATGATTTAGATGTAGTTGAAGAAGGTGAAATTTAATGAATCCAAAAGCAGTACTAGAATTTGTTATAGGTAAAGGTATTAACCTTTTTTTAGAAGAAGGTAAATTAAAATTTAAAGCGCCTGTTGGCGCAATGACATCTGAAATCAAATCGTTGTTAAAAGAGCATAAATCAGAATTGATAACGCTCTTAGATAAAAGGTTTTCAACTACAAATAAGCAAATTAATAATAAGATTCAAAAAGCCAGCGCAGAGATAAAAGTTTTATCTTCTGCTCAAAAACGTTTGTTATTTATAGATACTCTACAATCGGGTTCACCTGAATATAATATGGTTTGCGCACTACAAGTTGAAGGCGAGCTTGATCTCGTATTAGTGAACCAAGTTTTTAATGAAATAATTAAAAGACACCAGATTTTACGTACAACTTATCCTGACAATACCACAAATACAATATTTGAAGTTGCGTCAAACTGGTCTTTTTCAGTGCAAACGTACCATTTGCCAGGAGAAGAAAATGAAAATAAACGAGCTGAATTAATTAAAAATGAAGTACAAGTACCATTTGATTTAAAAAATGATTTAATGATCCGAGCAAGTTATATCGCCACTAACGATACGAGCACCAGCTCTAAAGGTATACTTTTACTTACTATGCATCATATAGCCTCAGATGGTTGGTCAATAGATGTATTACAACAAGAGTTTTTCACCCTTTATCAGGCGTTTTCTCAATCATTAGTAAGTCCACTACCTTCTTTAAATATACAATATAGTGATTATGCGAATTGGCAGAATGAGATAGATACAAGTGAGCAAATATCTTATTGGCAACAACATTTATCTGATGTGCCTTCTTGTCATCAAATTCCTTTAGATATGCCTAGAGGTAATATAAAACAACATATAGGACAGTCGGTTTTATCTCATTTTTCAACAACTCAAATAACATCAATCCAATTGCTGGCGCAGAAGTATCGTTTAACACCTTTTATGCTAATGCATGCTATTTTGGCTTTAGTATTATCTAGGCATAGCAATCAAAATGATATTGTAGTTGGCACGCCTATCGCAAATAGAAATCAATCAGAATTAATGCCTTTGATTGGTTTTTTTGCCAACACAATGATATTAAGAGTTAATACAGATCATACAAATTTTGATAGCTATTTTTCTTATATTAGACAGACTCACTTAGACGCTCAATCGCATCAGGATGTGCCATTTGAATTATTGGTTGAAAAACTAGAAATACCTAGAGAGCAATCTTTTACACCTTTATTTCAAATCATGTTAAATATGAAAACTGATTTTAATGATAATAAAAGTGCATTAAATCAATCGCTAGCTGGGGTCTCATTTGTCCCGTTATTATTAGATACGGTTAGTGCCAAATTTGATATTTCAGTAGATATCGAACTGAGTCAAACGAAGGGCACAATAAATTGGGTTTTTGATCGGTCGGTATTTACTAAAAAGCATATTGAACAAATAAATTTAAACTTTAATCACATTTTAGAAAATTTAGTAACTAATTTGCTCACTACAGATATTCCTCAGAATCATTTTGAATTAATTGATATCCCATTTTTATCTGATATTGAAACTTTGCAATTGGCTAAGCAGGGGCTTGAACAGCTAAATTATGATAAAAACTTGCATGTTCATCAATTAGTAGAACAACAAGCGAAAACTAACCCAGATGCATTAGCACTGATCTGTCAAAATGAACAACTGACTTATCAAGAGTTGAATGAAAAAGCTAATCAGTTAGCGCATTATATAAAAGAAAAAGGCATTAATTTAGAAGACAGAGTCGGTGTTTGTGTCAGTCGTTCTGTCAATATGGTTGTTACTTTACTTGCTATTATGAAGTCAGGTGCGGCTTATGTTCCGATAGATTCAGAATACCCGAAACAGCGGCAAGAGTTTATATTTAAAGACAGTGGCATCAAACTATTGCTTACAGAAAGTGATATTTCTTGTACAGTTGCACCATCAATTGAGCGAGTTGATATTGATAAAATAGATTTCACCTTTTATCCACTCTTTAATGTTAATTCTAATATTTTTTCAGATAATTTAGTGTATTTAATTTATACATCAGGCTCTACTGGACTACCAAAAGCGGTTGCCGTAGCACATGAACAATTGTCTATGCATATTCAATGTATTGGACAAGAATATGAAATGACGCCAGATGATTGTGAATTACAATTTGCCTCGATAAGTTTTGATGGTGCACACGAAAGAATTTGGACACCTTTGGCCTTTGGCTCAACACTTATGCCCAGAGATAATGAAATTTGGACTCCAGAACAAACATTTGAAAAAATTAAACAATATGGAGTAACAATTGCCTGCTTTACACCAAGTTACTTGCATCAATTTGCGCAAACAATCGGTGAAAAAGGGGCTCAATTACCTGTAAGATCTTATACGGTTGGTGGCGAAGCTATGAGTAAAGATGCCTTTGATTATATTCAAAGTACTTTATCTACAGCACGTATTATTAATGGCTATGGCCCGACAGAAACAGTTGTTACGCCAGCTATATCTAAATATTATTTAGGTGATACCTTTGACGCGGCGTATATGCCAATAGGTAATGCCGTTGGTGATAGACAAGCCTATTTATTAGATGAAAATTTAAACTTATTACCCAAAGGGGTTATTGGCGAATTATATTTTTCTGGTGGGTTAGCTAGGGGGTATTTTGGACGCCCAGATCTTAGTGCAGAAAAATTTTTTGCAAACCCTTTTTGCGATCAAGGATCGCGATTATATCGTACCGGCGATATTGCAAGGTGGAATGAACAAGGCTTATTAGAATATTTTGGTCGTATAGATGATCAAGTTAAGATCCGAGGCTTTAGAATAGAGTTAGGTGAAATTGAGCATAAATTAAGTCAACATGAATTAGTTGATTCAGCTTTAGTTGTAGCGAAAAAAATGCCATCGGGTATTAATCAACTTATCGGTTATGCCAAAGTTAATAATACATTAATAAGTGATAGTCAATTTGTTATTAATCAAATTAAAGGTTCTCTGACAAGTCAATTACCAGAGCATATGATACCTGCAGCATTCGTTTTAGTCGATCAATGGCCATTAACGCCTAATGGTAAAATTGATAAAAAAGCACTACCTGAAGCAGATCATGCGATTACGCAACAAGAGTACATTGCGCCAATAACAAAAGCAGAACAAGATGTGGTCGATATATGTGCACAGTTGTTTGCAATTGATGCAGAAAAAATATCGACAGTGGCAAATTTTTTTGAGTTAGGTGGGCATTCATTATTATTAATGGAGCTTTCATCTAAGCTTAAAGTACTAGGTTATGACTCTGCAATTTCAACATTATTTAATGCTGTTGATTTAGCTGATATAGCAAAATTACTCGTAGTCGACTCTCAGGTTGAGACTTATATTATACCGGATAATCAAATTCCTTTTGACTGTGATTATATAACGCCATCTATGTTGCCGCTTATCGCATTAGAGCAACAGGATATTGATAATATCGCTAGTAAAGTACCTGGGGGAATGAATAATATTCAAGATATTTACCCTCTGGCACCATTACAAGAAGGCGTACTTTTTATACATGGAGTGAGTGAATCGGAAAAAAGTGATCCTTATGTCACACCAAACTTATTTGAAATTGAAAATAAAACGGCATTAAATGCATTTATTACCGGATTTGAATATGTGATTGCACGTCATGATGTACTACGTACAGCAATACTGTGGCGCGATAGAGATTTAGCTGTACAGGTGGTTTTAAAAGAAATAAAACTACCATTAACTGAATTAAACTTTCCTGCTGATGCAGATATATATAACTCAATGAAAACATTGAGTGAGCCACAAAATCAATGGCTTGATATAGAGCAAGCACCTTTGTTTGGCCTTAAAGTTACCGCATTACCCGATAGTGATAAATATCTTGTTTTATTACAAGCACATCATTTGATTTCAGATCATGTCACGCTTGAAATCATACAATATGAATTAGCAATGTTTGCACAAAATCGCCAGGTAGAACTCAGCACGCCAGCGTTATACCGGGATTTTATCGCTCATACCCAACAGCAAGAAAAATCATTAGATTCGCATCAATTCTTTAGTAAGAAATTAGGTGATATTGATGAGCCAACATTACCTTATGGTATAGCAAATGTTAGGAGTAATGGTGCAGATATAAATGAGTTGAAATTGCAGTTAAATGATGAGCTAAGTAGTGAAATAAGAAACCTTGCAAAAATTATGAAATTAAGTCCTGCGGCTATTTTTCATGGCGCATGGGCTATGGTATTAAGTGCCTGCACTGGGCGTGATGATGTGGTATTTGGTACTGTGATGTCAGGACGACTACAAGGCATGCAGAATATAGAGTCAATGTTAGGTATGTTTATAAATACCTTACCGATACGTATTAATTTAAATCAAAGTGTAAAAGCATATATAGAAAAAATAGCCCATGACTTAATTGCTTTAATACCCTATGAGCAAACATCACTAGGTGAGTCGCAAAGATGTAGCGGCTTAAAATCAGATGTGCCTTTGTTTAGTGGGGTATTAAATTATCGTCATTCAAAGAGAAAACATAGTGCTGAGCTTGGTAGTGTATTTAAGTTTCTTTCTGGTCAAGAGCGAACAAATTATCCTTTTGGTGTCGCTGTTGATGATTTGTCAGATGATTTCTTACTATGTTTTCATATTCATCAAAGTGTTGAAATTAATACTGTAGCGCAATACATGCAAACCGCATTAAAGAATTTACTTTATGCTTTGCAAAACAATAGTGGATATGCGCAAGATTTAACCGTGTTGTCAGAAGACGAGCATCAAAAATTACAACGATGGAATAATAGCCAATTTAAATATGAAAAGAACATTAGTGTATTTAAATTAGTTGAAAACCAGGCTGAGATCAGTCCTGATAACATTGCCCTTATTTGCAATGATCTGTCTATGACTTATCAAATGTTAAATGATAAAGCAAATCAATTAGCACATTACTTAATAAAATCAGGAGTGAAATTAGAAGATCGGATAGGGGTCTCATTAAACCGCTCATCGAATATGGTCATCGCATTATTGGCAATAATGAAGTCAGGTGCTGCGTATGTACCACTGGATCCTAATTACCCTGAGCATCGTCAACATTTTATAGCCAAAGATGCTAATTTAGCTCTGATTTTAACAGAATCAGGTTTATCGATTTTACCGGCAATGCAGGGTAAACCAAAATTAATTAATTTAGATCAGCTTGATTTATCATTTTTAAGAAATGAGAACCCTGAGGTGACAATTTATGGGGATAATTTAGTTTATTTAATTTATACATCAGGCTCTACAGGAACACCAAAAGCTGTTGCAGTCAGCCATCAAGAATTATCTATGCATATACAATGTATTGGTTATGAATATGAAATGACGCCAGATGATTGTGAGTTGCAATTTGCTTCAATTAATTTTGATGGTGCCCATGAAAGGATTTGGACGCCATTAGCATTCGGTTCAACACTATTGCCGAGAGATAATGAACTTTGGACTCCAGAGCAAGCTTTTGAAAAAATGAAACAGCATGGTGTAACAATCGCTTGTTTTACACCTAGTTATTTACATCAGTTTGCTCAAACCATGGGAGAAAAAGGTGCTCAGTTACCTGTAAGGTCTTATACGGTTGGTGGCGAAGCTATGAGTAAAGATGCTTTTGATTATATTCAAGACACTTTATCTACGGCACGTATTATTAATGGTTATGGTCCAACAGAAACAGTTATAACACCAGCGATTTCAAAATATTACCGAGGTGAATCATTTAGCTCAGCTTATATGCCAATAGGCCAAGCGGTAGGAGATAGAAAGGCTTATGTGCTTGACTCAAATTTAAACTTAGTGCCTTTAGGTGTTGTGGGTGAGCTTTATTTTTCAGGTGGTTTAGCGCGAGGTTATTTTGGTCGTGCAGATTTAACAGCTGAAAAGTTTATAGCTAATCCTTTTTGTAATGATGGCAGCCGTTTATATCGTACCGGTGATTTAGCGAGTTGGAATGAAAAAGGTGAACTTGACTATATAGGTCGAACAGATGATCAAGTGAAAATTAGAGGTTTTAGAATAGAGCTAGGTGAGATAGAGCATCAATTAACGCTGCAAAAACAGGTTAATTCAGCATTATTGATGGCACAAACTGAAGAAAGTGGTTTACAGCAGTTAGTTGCATATATTCAAGTAACTACACAGCAAAATACTCAAGTATTAACATCTGAATTAAGAGAGTCGTTAAAAGCAAAGTTACCTGATTATATGATGCCAAGTAAGTTTATTGTAATAGATTTTTGGCCATTAACACCTAATGGTAAAGTTGATAAAAAAGCACTACCTGCAGCTGACTTTTCGGCTACTCAGGAAAGTTATGTCGCTGCTGTAACTAAAACTGAGCAAATAATTGTCACTATTTGGTCTGAGTTGCTTAATATAAAATCTGATATATTAAGTGCCGAAGCGAACTTTTTTGAATTAGGTGGGCATTCATTATTGAGTATGCAGTTGGTTTCAAAAGTAAGCCAATTATTGGCCTTTGAATTACCTTTAAAGGCAATCTTTGAATATAATACAATTAAGTCTTTATCAGCTTATATCGATAGTAATCAAACAAGCCTGAATAATATAACTGAAAATTGTGATTATAAATCACAAGCATTGGTCATGATGAATGGCAATGAAAGTGATAAATTATCACTATATTGTGTACCAGGCGTAGGTGGTTTAGCGAATACTTTTTCAGCTATCTCGAAAACATCATTATCGAGCATATTTAACATCGCTGCATTTCATCATAGAGGTATACTTGATGAATTAGCACCTTATTCAAGTATTGCTGACAATGCAAAACAGTTTGTTTTTGATATTTATCAACAACAAGCCGTAGGACCATTTTATATTATGGGTCATTCTTATGGAGGCGCTATCGCTCTTGAAATGGTCAAACAGCTGAAACTAGATGGTCATCAAGCTCATTTAGTGTTTTTAGATACTATTTTTGATTTAAAGACTTATATAAAACCTACTCGAAATAATATTCTACGAGATGAAATAAAGTTAAATAAAGCGGTAGATAAAGCATTTATAGGTAGAATTGAAAATGTATATGACATTCAATCTAAGTTATTTTTTTCTTATGAAGTAACACCACTGCAAGATATAGCACCATTAATGATTTTGGCCAAAGAAACGGATGTTGATCAATCTTTATATTTAACAGCTTTGAATGACAGTCTACAACATGCATTGAGCTATAAAGTGGTAGCAGGAGATCATTTTACTATGCTAACTCAGCAAGGTGCAGAGCAAATAAGTGATGCTATTATTAGTTATTTTTCTGTCTATCATTAAGCTAAGCATGGAGTAAATAATCCACAAAAACTGATTTAGAAGCTGTTAAGTCATTTTATAACCTGTTATTAGGTTATAAAATGACTTAACAGCTTCTAAAACTTCGTTATTCTTCCTACTAATATGGTATTTGTTAGCCTGAACTCAGCTATTAATACAAAATCAATAAATTGTTAAACAGTCCTAAAGTTTAAATTATGACTTGGTTTGGGTATGAGGTTAATAAAATTTAGGTTTCGGCTAGAAGGGAAGTTTAATGAATAATTTAGGTGAAAAAAAGCGTATCAAAGAAATTGATACGCTTTTTTTAGGTTTATAACTCTTTTAATAATCTAAATTTTACATGAAATAAAATCATATAAGAGACTGTAATAAATATTTACCAAGTGTAATTAATACTTAATTTTGCATGGCGTGGTGCGCCATAAAAGCCACTATAGAACCACTGGGTGCTAGAGTAGTACTTCTTATCAAATACATTATTAATATTTACTTGTAACTTTAAGTTGTCATTGATTTTATATTTAGCCATTAAATCTACTAAAGTATAACTTTCTTGTTCAGCTTTTAAGTCTATACCTAAAGGTTTTAATGGATTGCGGTTATCAGGTATTATCGTCGTCGTCGTACTTTGCCAATTAGCTACAATACCGAAAGAAGCAAATTGATTAACATCATAAATAGATGATAATTTAACTTGATCTTTAGGTAAATGGGTTGAAAAATCATCCCCATTTGGATATTCAGACTCAACATGGCTATAACTGAAATTAAACATTAAATCATCGGTTAAATTACCTGTGGCATCAAATTCATAACCTTGGTGATTAGTACCTTTTACAGCACGACTTGGAATGGAACCATCAGGTAAAAGATCTGTTGAATTAGGATCCATTTCTGCGACATTATCTTTTTCAGCTTTAAAGATGGCAGCAGTAATAACCATCGCATCGTCTAGCAAACTACTTTTTAAGCCGAATTCAATATTATTGCCGACCACAGGATCTAATACATTATTATTGATATCACGTGCTGTTTGTGGTGAAAAAATTTCAGTGTAGCTAGTATAAGCCGATACTTGATCTGTAAATTGATAAACAATACCAGCATAAGGGGTGTTTATAGTGTGCTTTTCAGAGTTTAGTTCATAATCTGTGTATCGATTTCCTAAAGTTATGTTTAGCTCATCGGTAACATTTAATTGAGTAGCAAAATATATAGCTGACTGTTTTTCGTTATCCGTTTTTTCTCGGCTTTTTTCGGTTGAAAATTCAGGCTCAGCAACCAAACCATCCCATTCATAAAAATTACCAACATCAAAAGAGGTTAAAGGTTTGTAAGAGTATGAATGTATATCTTGTTTAGTTTGAATAGCACCTAACATAAGTTTATGTTCACGCCCTAATAGATCAACTGAACCAGAGGCAAATATACGAGCTGATTGTAAATCACGGTCACTTATGTAGTTTGTTAGGCTGGCAACCTGCATGCCATAACCAGAAGGCTCGTGGATCAAACCTGTCATATATATTAATTTACCATCCATACTATCATCGCGTTTCTCAAATTCAGCTCTGATGCTCCAATCATTGTCAAAGAAATGGGTAACATTTACAAAAACACTCGAAGTATCTCGATCCCAGCGAGTCCACTCAGCTGCAGTTGTGGCACTTACATCTAAATTAGTGTTACTACCATCGATATTCCATAATGGTAAACCACCCCAAGTACTACCTTTTGGCCTGCTTTTAGCATATTCAGCACCAATGTTAGCGATTGTATTATCGTTAATATCGTAAGATAGTGTGCCATAAAGTTGTAAGTTATCTTTTTCAACTAAATTAATATAGCTTTCACCTTGTTCTTTCGAACCTGCTATACGCCCCTTTAAAGATGCTGTTTTATTTAATACAACGGATTGATCTGCTTCTAAACGATATGTATTCCAAGAGCCAACAGATGTATTAATGAAACCTTCATTGTTATTTTTTGGCTTTTTACGAATTAAATTTACTGCGGCTGAAGGTTCACCCATACCTGATAATAAACCGGTTGCGCCACGAACTATTTCAATGCGCTCAAAAGAAACAGAGTCTTTAGCTGCTTCACTGAAAAAGCTATCGTAATGTACCGGCACACCATCAAATTGAAAGTTAGTAATTCTATTGCCACGGGCATTAAAAAATGTACGAGATGATTCAACATGTTGAACTTGAATACCTGGCGCCAGACTTAATGCATCGGCTATATTTTCAACACCAAAACTATCAAGTAGATTACGATCTAATACTGAAATAGACTGTGGGATGTTTTTAATCGAAGATAATATACCTGTAGCTGAAGATGCTTGCTCTAAACGACTACCTGAAACTTCAATCGTTTCTAAATATGCTTCTTTAGTGTAATTTTTAGATGCTTCTTCAGCTTGTAAGCCTATAGAGCTTGTAGCTAGCGCAATAGATATTGCTAAGTAAGTTTTTTTTACTCTTGGGTACTGATTGTGGAAATTCACTGAATTCACTCCGTTACTGATAATCGTTTTTATTTGCATTTGTATTTTATATCAACTATTAAAAATACTAAATAAAAATATTGAACTTTTTTAAAAGAATTAATTACTATCTAAAATGGGAGTTGAATTCAAAATATATGAATTTAAGTTTTGTAATTTGTCGTGAATCTATAGCGATAAAAAGTTGATGTACTTGGTAAAAGTCAACTGTTGGCGATTAATAATAACAAGGAACAACTAATATGGATTACTCAGTTGTTCCTGTTAGGTCTGTTTAATCGGCTAACTCAGCTGTTTTAGCTAAAGCGGTTACTATTTCATGACTACGTACCGACATAATTGATAATAAAGTATCGCTTAAACCATGGCTTTTTTCACATGAACCTTGTAAAAAAACCTTAGGTTCAAAATTATCATTTGATTTGATGCAGTATGAGCGGTCAACTGTATAATCATTTAGATATTTAGCTAATGGGGCAAGTATTTGTAAGTGTTGCTGCCTTTGGTATCCTGTAGCAAGCACAACTGTATCGTATGTTTTTTGTGATGTTGTATTATCATTAAGGTTTTTAACGATAATATGAACGCCATTTTCATCAGTCATTACAGAGGTTACTTCATGGCGACGTAAGAACCTATGGCGCTCTGAACCGATTACTTTTTGCTGATAGAATACATCAAAGATATTTTGAATTACTTCAAGATCAGGCGCTGCGTAATTAGTATGCCAAAATTCTTCTAATAATTTTTCTCGTTCATTTTGATTTTTATCAAAAACAAAATCAGTAAAGTCAGCATTAAAAATTTCATTTACAAAAGGGCTATCATCAGAAGGTTTTATTGCCCTAGCACGCATTATGAGGTCAACGTTAGGTTGATGATGTTGTTTATTAAGATCCATAAATAATTCAGCTGCACTTTGTCCTGCACCTACGATAGCTATATTATTAGCAACATGATCTTGTTTTATTTCAGACAAGTAATTGCTTGAGTGAATTACTCTCGGATCATTTTTAAATGCTTTAAATTCATCAGGAATATTTGCAGAACCACCTACAGATATAACAATATCTTTTGTTAATCTTTCAGTTATTTCACCTTTATTATCACGACTTCTGACTAATAAATGCGTCACAGTATTTAAATTATTTATCTGCGGAATAACTTCAAATACAGCTTCACTATATGCGGTATTTTCTTGAAAGTGGCTTGCAGCCCAACTTAAATAATCATTGAATTCAGTACGGCTAGGATAAAAAGTTTTTAAATTTATAAAGTCAGCTAATCTGTTATGTTCATGCAAATAATTAACAAAGCTAAAATGACTTTTTGGGTTTCTTAATGAAACAAGGTCTTTTAAAAAGGAAATTTGCATGTGAGCATCTGCTAACATCATGTCATTGTGCCAAGCAAAGTTAGCTTGCTTTTCAATAAAGCATACATTTTTTAAGCGCTGAGGATCATTTTCTTTTAGAGCGATAGCAAGTGCAATATTAGATGGCCCAAAACCAATGCCAATTAAATCGTAAACTTTCATTTTTAATATCCTGATTATTGGATGGCTTATTTTTTCCACCCAGTATTTATGTTAATAATTTGGCAAAGTTGGATTTTTAACTGTGCTAATTTAATTTGTTTTTTTGTAAAAAGTGCTCTTTGTCCTGCCAATTTTTTATTCGCTTAAAAATATGCAGAAAAGAATATTAATACTGACGTTTGATAATATTAAATATTTAGACTTTTTAACTTGAGGTATGAGGTTTTGTTAGATAAATACTAACTAATCGTATTTTGATAAAGATAAATAAACCAATAATTGTAAGGTGAATTCTTGGTTTATTCTATAAAAGCAAGGTTTCTAAAGTTTATATGATTAGGTTTTTTGACGAGGACATAAATCGCAATAACTAAAGTTTGGTAATTGATAATAGAGGCAGCACTGATTATGAGCTTGATGGTATTCATTATCTTTAATTACTTTCCTAATAGGAAAATACAAAGGGTTAAAAGAACCATCATCAAAAAATTTTTTAGTTAATAATATTTCGCGATCTAATTTTAGGTAGGTGAGAGTAGGGTATTGCTGCTCTAAAGTATTAAATATATTTTTAATATATCTTAATGCATTTCCCCATAATATTTTTTTTGGCACCTTAAAATTTTTATTTAACTCATCAAATAAAGGAGTTAAATGATCATTGATTAAGGGGTTATAGCGTTCTTGAGTTGAACTATTCGGGTTTACTAGGCCTTCGTTGGGCAGTTTGATATCTTTCACTGTCCCTAAGTTATTTATGCGTATTTCTATGTTTTCAGGTGCTAAGGGGAGCAATATTTTCAATACACTAGTAGCAACAATAAAAGAAGGTAGTACTTTCCATAGATAGTCCAAACTCCAAGCTGATACTAATGCGATTGTATTTTCATCCGAGGTTGAATTTGAATAATGTAGTTGTTTATATTGGACTAATAATTTAGGCATACTGCTTGCTAATTCATCTAAATTCATATCAGAGTCATAATTGTCTATTTGACACACGACAGGAGTTGCAAGCGGTTTTAGGTCACCAATGAATAGTGTGTTGAGGCATTTTAGCATGTATTTTCCGTCGTTTTAAAGCAAAGAGTAAGTTGTAGGCTGTAAGCTGAGTTAATTGTAACTACTAATTTACTTAATAGTAAAAATTCGCATTTTGATGTCGCATGGGTATAAATGTAAAGATAATTTTTAGTTAAATACCTCTCATAGCTCTTCGTCTAGTAGATAATAATTATATTTTGGATATTAGATGTGCTTAAATTTTTGATACAAAGGTCGCGTAATTTACTCATTATGGCAATCATAGCGGGTATTATTTCGGGTGGTTGTAGCGTGTTGTTATTAACACAAATAAATGGTGCAATCAGTGCATCATCTCAGCAAGAACTGCAAAAATTTATATTACCTTTTGTTACGCTTGCTTTGCTTGGCTTTTTGGCTAGAGCTATATCACAAACTTTATTCGAGCAATTAAGTCAAAATGCGCATGCGAATATGAGGCACTTTATTAGTAATAAAATATTAAGTACATCATTTGAAAAGTTAGAAAAAATTGGTGCAGCAAGAATCCAATCAGCTTTATCTGATCATAGTACCAATGTGGCACAATTTTTTGTCAGTGTGCCGGTTATTATTACTAATGCAGTTGTGGTGATTGGTTGTTTAAGTTATATGGCATTTTTGTCGTTTACGATATTTTTAGTCGCTCTATGTACTTTTTTCTTAGGTGGTTTGGGGTATCATTTAGCGCACTTGAAGGCAATTAAATATTTAGATAAATCAGCTCATGAACAAGATAAGCTATATGGCTATTTTCGTTCGTTAATTGATGGAGCTAAAGAACTAAAATTAAATAGAAATAAGCGTCACCACTTTCAAAATAAATTATTAGGTGGTTCAATTGATTCTGTCAGAAAGCAACGCGCTACAGGTATGTCAATTTTTGTTATTTCATCGAGTTGGGGTAACTTTTTAATTTATGCATTTATTGGTTTAGTTTTATTTTTTCTAACCGGAGAATCAGTTGATAGGCTGGTGACTATTACTGGATTTTCGTTAGTCATTTTATATATGGTGACGCCACTTGAGGTGTTATTAATTAATTTACCAAGAGCTAATTTAGCTAAAGTATCAGCTTTGAGAATTGATGAAATTACCAGTGAAATTAATCAAGAGTTACATTCAAAAAATGATAACCAAATATTAACTACCTTTAAACATATTAAGCTTAATAATGTCACCCATTCGTATTATCAAGAAGTAAAAGACGATATTTTTACATTAGGTCCTATTGATCTAGAGTTTAAGCCAGGTGAAGTTAATATTTTAGTGGGTGGGAACGGAAGTGGTAAAACTTCTTTAGCTAAGTTAATTTCAGGATTATATCGCCCTGAAACAGGTGAAATAAATCTTGATGGAAAAGTTGTTGCAGTGGAGGAACAAGATAATTATCGTCAATTGTTTACCGCTATTTTTTCTGATTTTCATTTATTTGAAAGTTTACTAGAGTGTGATGATACAAGTTCTGCAGAACGTGAAACACAAGGGAATGCTTTATTAGAGAAGCTTCATTTGAACCATAAAGTCAAAATTAAAGATGGGGCTTTTAGTACACAATCTCTTTCTCAGGGGCAGCGTAAAAGACTTGCATTGGTAATTACTTACTTAGAAGAAAGACCATTTGTTATTTTTGATGAATGGGCTGCAGACCAAGATCCTGTTTTTAAAGAAATATTCTATAGAGAGCTATTACCTGAGCTAAAACAGCGCGGAAAATGTGTTTTTGTGATCAGCCATGATGATAAGTATTTTGATTGCGCTGATAAATTATTATATATGGAAAGCGGACAAATAATAAAAGTGGAATATTTACAGCAAAATAATTTATCGCAATCAGCTTAAAGTTGTTAATACCAATCCAGGTGAGTGAGGACTTTATTAACGGGAATGGTATTAGATATAAGTTTTGTAACCGCTATCTTTTGGTGTTATCTAAGTAGCCACTAATATTTTTTTATGTTCTTATTTAAAATCCTGCTGCTTATTAAATTCATAAATAACAGTTCAAGGTTCTGTTATTATTTGTTTTTTAGTGATTTAATGATTTTTTCGCTATCAATACCTAAGCCATATTATAATCAAATGGAGATTTTAAAATATTCATTTTAAAGTGGCTTAGGTATACTTTAAATCCTTTCTTCTTGCCATACAGGTAAGTCAAATTGTACTAATAAGCCTCCTTTCTCTCTATTGGCTAATTTTAATTGTCCTTTGTGAGCTGATACCACTTCATTACATAAACTAAGGCCTAAGCCGGTACCTTTTTCTTTAGTGCTAAAAAAAGGTAACAGTGCCTGCTGTAATTGAGTTGCCTGCATCCCTGTACCGCGATCTACTAAGGCAAAAACTAAACGCTCATTTTCATGGACAACTTTTAATGCAATTTCTTCAAAGTCACATTGTGACTCATGGGCATTTTTTAATAAATTGATCAGTACTTGTTCTATTTGAGTTGCATCAAAAAATCCATCAATATCAGGCAAGTCGCAGCGTAAATTAAATGGGTAAATACGTTGCACTGAGTTAATTAATAAGGTCAAGCTTTGGCGGCTTTTACTGGGTTTTGGCAATCGAGCAAATTGTGCGTATTGTTCTAAAAAGACTTTTAAATTATCAGCACGTCGATTGATGGTGGTTAAAATATCGGGCAACATATCAAAGTGTGCTGGTTTATCGAGTATTTTTAGTGCTGATGATGTAAGAGAGGCAATGGGTGCCAATGAATTGTTGAGTTCATGGGAAATTAATCGAATCGCATTTTTCCACAGATTTATTTCTTGTCGCGAAATTTCAGTGGTTAAGTCTTTGAATAAATATAATGTATGTTGGCGCAAGTTCATTTGAAAATG
>Ga0209292_1001035_pt1 | contig 34824 bp, 43 predicted proteins | sample GOMGulsemesocosm_2_FD_184634 | JGI IMG/M metagenome (GOLD analysis project Ga0209292, IMG submission 184634) | Methane-oxidizing microbial communities from mesocosms in the Gulf of Mexico - GOM9C Gulf of Mexico (SPAdes) (version 2) | ecosystem: Environmental > Aquatic > Marine > Cold seeps...
GGTAGTTGCATATAACAAGCAAATTAATCACGGAAAATATTAGTTAGGTTTCACACTTGGCAATATTTTGGAGAACATTTTATGAAAAAATATGGACTTAATCTGGCAAAGAGTATTATTGCTTGGAGCTGGTGGAGCAAAACTAGCCGGTATTCCTGAACTTCATCAGAGCTTTCACCTTCTGGGGTTTCCTGAGTGGTTTGGGTATTTTATCGGCGCTTGTGAAGTTGCTGGTGCCATTGGCCTTTTTATCTCTCCATTGAGTGCCCTTGCTGCGCTAGGTATTGCTATGATTATGAGTGGAGCCATTTATTTTCATACTCTTCATACCCCTTTAACTGAAGGGGTTCCAGCTCTAGTTGTTTTAGCTTTATGTTTTTATGTCTTTCTAAAAACAAAAGGAATGATGCTAAAATTCAGTAAAAATAAACAAGCTATTCAAACAGAAAAATAATAGTTTTTCGGTTCCGATCCGCTTCACATTTTAACAAACTATTAGCCAGTACCTTACTGGCTGTTATGTTTCATGGAGACTCAAGTGTCTAAAAATACTGCTGTATATTGGAATACGTTATCCGCTGAGAATGCTCATCAATGGGAGCCTATCGAAGGTAGTGATGGAATGCTAGAGCAATTAACCATCGCTCTAGATTCAACCACCGGGGATTACACTCGATTGACACGATTCAAAGCGGGAGCCGATACAAAACTCTTTGGTGGTAAATCACATGATTACCCCGAGGAAATATACATAATTTCAGGCCGACTTTATGATGTTGCATTTGATCAATGGTTGGAGGCCGGCCATTATGCTAGTCGTCCTCCTGGCGAAATTCATGGGCCATTCATTTGTGAGCAAGACTGTTTGGTTATGGAGGTTTCATTTCCAAGTCAGAGTGTCTCTGCCACATAAAAACTAATAAATAAGAAAAAACAGTTGGTTATTTTCGTTTCTTAACCTTGTATCCAACAATATTTTGCCTATTAACAATGGTCTTAGCTGTATTACCAAGGTTTAATGTATGAATCAGAATATAAATATTCGCCCAGAGCGTAATGATGATATTAATGCTATCGAAAAAATCATCATTGAAGCGTTCAAAAATAGTCCTCATAGCAACCAAACAGAGCATAAAATAGTAACTAAACTACGTAACGATAATTCTCTTTCGGTATCTCTAGTTGCAGAAGTGAATAAAATGGTAGTAGGTCATATTGCTTTTTCTAAAGTTAAAATAAACGATGAATTTATAGAATGGTATGGTTTAGCCCCCGTTTCAGTTAATCCTGAATATCAAAACCAAGGAGTGGGTTCACAATTAATACGGGCAGGCTTAAGTGCCATTCGAGAGTTAGATGCTAAAGGCTGCGTAATTCTCGGAGAGCCCGCATACTATAATCGATTCGGTTTCAAAGCATTTAGTGGGTTAGTGTTTAATGGAGTCCCGCCTGAGTATTTTCAATCATTACTGTTAATGGGCGACATGCCAAAAGGAAATATTGAATACCATAAGGCTTTTGCATAACAAGCCCCCTCAAACAGACTAGTAACCGTTGGCTCGCGCTTCGCGTCATTGTAGTCAACTTTTTTCGCCGCAGAGTAAGGCTATACTGCTTACAGATGGCGGCACTAATATAGGCATAGGTTGAACAATGGAATGTATTCATACTGAAAACTCTAAAAGGTTATCGAAAATATTTAAAGTATTCTTTCCGTTGCTAATTATAATCAGCATTATCATCTTTCAATATTATCGCTACAGTATCGATACAATCCAAATATTGGTCGTCTCAAAAGATTCTGAGTGGGTTGAACATTGTACTGAGCATGGATGTGTAGAAGCGCTTATGTTTACTATAACAAGCAAGGTTGAATCTTTTACAACGAGTGAAGAACTATTCCACCAATTAGAGCCTAAAAATAGTTACTTAGTTGGCACTAAAGGGTGGAGTTCATTCGGAACAAACCGTAAGTTAATTCAAGTATATTAGCTAAAACGTTATAACAAGCCACTTAATAAGGACAAGATGTTGTTGGCTTTTGTTAGACTAGGATAATATGAATAATACAAAAGTAGTTGCGATAAGTGGGGTTTCGGGGGCAGGTAAAACCACTATTGTTAAGTTATTAGCTGACGAATTTGATTGTCCTTTTTTACTGTTTGATGATCATATCGATGAGGATACTTATCCTCAAGACATGAAAGCTTGGCTAAAAGGTGGAGCTAATGTTTCTCTTATTAAAACCCCAACATTTGTGAGTGTTTTGAAAAGCCTCATTGATAAAAGTAGTACTCGATTTATTTTCATCGAAGAACCATTTGGTCAAGAGCGGCATTCTATGTCGTTATTAATAGATTATGTTATTTTATTAGATCAACCAATGGAATTATGCCTGGCTCGTATTATCAAAAGGCACACAGATAATCCGAATGCCGATTCAATAAATTCAATATCAAACTACTTGGAAAAATACCAAGATTACTTTCGGGTGATTTATAATAACACTGCAAACCAAGTAAGATGTAACGCTGATTTAATATTTCAAGATGTGGATTCCATTAAAAATACAACGCATTATATTAGTAATTGGTTGGAAAAAATTACCACCAACGAGGAAAATTATGACTACTGAGCACGGTGAAAGTTCCATCTCGATTGATGGCGACCTAATTACTGTTAAAGCTGTTGGTGCGTTTAATCTTGAAGGGATTGTTAAGGTCATTACCGATCTAGAATTAATCATTAACAGTTTTTGTCAGAAAGAATTTAAATTACTGTTTGATTACTCACAAACAGAAGGAGGAACTCCCGAAGTTTTTGAAAAAATCAATGAGTGTAATATCTGGTTAAATAGTCAAAATATGGTCGCTAAAGCTCTAATCATAAACTCACCGATCACTTTGGCTATTTTAGAAAGTAGAACGCCAGCAAGAAATTCTCAAAACACCAAAAATTTTGCCGATAAAGCCAGTGCAATTGCCTGGCTCAAGTTGCAGTCATAACTAGAATATGTGACGCTTGCCCTGCTCCACTTCGTATCATATTTTAGCAAGCGTGACTTAGCTCGTTATTTAACACGCTTTATGTTTACAGCATTTATAAATTAAATTTGGATATTCGATGAAAAAAATTATTAGTCTATTTTTAGCTATTTTCGTTCTCACTGCTTGTGCTCCTAAAATTGGAAGCGAGGAATGGTGTTCAGACATGAAAGAGAAACCTAAAGGAGATTGGACAGCTACAGAAGCTAAAGATTTCACCAAGCATTGCATCTTTTAAAATAAGCATAACAAGCTAATAATTAAAGACAAAATAAAGTTGGCATCTGCTATTTCGTCGCTTATTATAAACCGTTAACAGGACGTTATTTACCCAAGGAGATAGTTATCGAATACGCAGAAGAGTTCTCGAAGCCTGAAAAGTTTAAGAGAATATTCCTATTTCTTCTGCTAGGTGTATTGGTTATGATAATTAATGAAAAATGGTATCTCCCTTTTATTGATTGGTATGCTGATACTGTTCATTGCCATACACCGTTCGGGTTCTCGGGAATTTCGGTGATGTGGCATTTGTTATTTGTAGGTTTACCAATGTTCTGTGCTTTTATCATAGGTATTGTTACCGTTCCTGTTGGTTATAAAGGCCTTATTCATCAACAATTCCCACCCAAAGGGATGAAAGTCTATAAACCCACTAAAGTTCTTCGAGGCTGGAAAGGCAATGTTAAGTCAATATTTCACCTATTAATACCGACTTTCTTAATGTTATTTTCTGTTTGGGGCTATTTTCAAGTTGCTCAAATGCCGCACGAAATACCCGAAGATTTCGACTATAGCGTATGTAAAAGCTAACTAATTGCTCAAAAGGACAAATAACAGTTGGTTTGTGCTCTTTCTTCATTTATTTTATCCAACTATTTTTTGCCTCTTAACGAGGTGTTGGCTTTAGAAGAGTTTTATCATGAATTGTGCGATTGTTGTTTTAGGCTCACCCAATGACGTCAATGGAAATTTATTACCCATCGCTCTTTCAAGGTCTGAAAAAGCACTATCTGAGTATAATAGTGTTGGTGATTGTAAAATACTTTGTACCGGTGGCTTTGGTCTGCATTTTAATTCGACCAATATTCCACATGGGAAATATTTACAGGAGCATTTAATCTCTAAAGGGGTTCCTCCCTCTTCATTTATTGAAATTGCTTTAAGCTCTTTTACACGAGAAGATGCAACGCTGTCCAAGCCGATATTAGAAAAACACTCTATTGTGAATGTTATTTTGGTTACGTCGGATTTTCATATGGAACGGGCAAAATTGGTATTTAACCATATACTCCCTAAGGTAAACTTCGTCTACTCAGAGGCGAAAACAATAACTAACGACGCTAAGTTTAAAGAGTTACTTCAGCATGAAAAAAATGCAATTAAGCGTGAATTAGCAAACTTTTAAAGCTAACAAAAAATTCAAGCAGGATATTTAACAGTTTCTCGTTTCATAACATTTTAATCAACAATGATTTGCTTCTTTATGTGGCATTAACAGTTTAGCGGAGTATGTCATATGGAGTGGTATTTATTAGTAGTAGCGATAATTGTGGGACAATTTATTTTACATCGCCCAAACTTATACCTACCAGAAGAGGTGTTGGTTGAAGATGGGGATTTTATATTTATTGATGACTTACCCAAATCAAAATTTTTTAAAGCACAGGGTAGAAAGATCAAAAAGACATTTGTTCATAGAATTCAATTAGCTGGTAATATTGTGTCTTTCTTTAATGCTAGCAGTAATGCGGTAGATATAATGCTACCAAATAGTACATTGGCCAAGCCTATTTTCGAACGCGCCAAGCAACTATTCCCCAATGCAGAAGTTGAAGAAATAAACGACTAACAAGGCAATCAAACGAAGTTTTAGCCGTTGGCTCCCGTTTGTGCCACACCTATTTTTAGCCAACGATTAAACGCCTCGTCATTAGGCGTTAGTTTACAAAAAGGATTTTGGTTATGTTTGAAAGTATTGCGATCTATTCAGGGGTAATTGCAACAGTCTGGATCTTCATTGGGATTTACGTAGCAAGTCGGTTTTATGCTGGTTATAGTCACTCTAAACAGTTTTGTAGTGAACTAGGAGCCGCTGGTAGCCCAACTGAAAAATTATCTCCCATCATTAACAATTACCCACTAGGCTTTCTCTTTTGCTTTTTCGGTTGGTATTTGGCGCAACTTTCTAATGTTTCTCTATTAGTTAATGTTACTGGTTGGTTAGTCATAACTCATGGGGTTGGTACTTGGGTAGCAGGATACTTCCCTATGGATGCAGACCCATTTACTAAGGACCCTACTTTTAACTGTAAGGTACACTCTTGGGCTGGTTTTATCATGCTGCTTTCACTCCTGGTGGCTCCAATATTAATCGCGATAAGTCCAACGACTGAGGTTATACCGCTATATTTCCGTGTTTTTTCAGTGGTTGTTGTTGTCGCTGCTGTTTATTATCTTTTTACTATGGCTAAAGCGATAAAATCCCAAAGTAACCCTGGCATCCATCAACGTATTTCTTACGGTTTTCAGCTAATTTGGCTAAGTGCTTTTTCATTAATATTGGTGTAGTTGTAAAACGAATACACAAATAAATCAGAACAAATAACCCTTGAATAGCTTTAGCTACGCTACACAGATAAACACACAATGACTAACGCCTTAAATGATCGTTATGTCTCGGTGAATTGTGTTAATTACCTCGATAAAGTGAAATATAGTCTTTACAATATGGTGAAATTAAATAATAAAGTAGAATATTATGCAGCTTCCTTCATGCCCTAAATGCAATTCCGAATTTGTTTATCAAGATCAAAGTCTACTGATCTGTCCAGAATGTGCTCATGAATGGAATCCATTAGAAAAACACGGTGAAGATGCACCATTTATCGTAAAAGACTTCAATGGCTCACGATTAAATGAAGGTGACAAAGTCACTATGATTAAAGACCTTAAGATTAAAGGCAGCTCTCAAGTACTTAAAGTCGGTACAAAAGCTATTGTCAGGAGAATAGTTGAAGGTAAAGATCACCAACTTGATTGCAAAGTAGATGGAGCTGGCGAAATGATGATTACTGCAAAGTTTGTAAAAAGAGCCTGAACAAACCACAAGCTGTTTAACAAAGGTTATGTAAACTATTCCTTAATAAAAGTGACATTATGAAAGAATCTATCGACGAACTAAAGAGTGAATTTAAAGCTAAATTACTCTTTTGGAATAACATTCAAAGTATTAAAGTTAAAATTGCTTTATTGCTACTTTTTATCGCTTTAATAGGGCTAAAGGTTTTCACGACAGTTTTAACATTTGACTGGCTAGTCGGTTTATTCAGTTGATTTAGTCCAGCTTAAAATAAATGCATAGTGAGAATGTAAAACCTTAAACAGGCTGCTCAGAGCCTCTTAACTTTAAAAGGACTAATTAAAGTGCTACATACCTTAGAAACAAAGCAACTCAAACCAGAGTTATCAAAGCCATTAACTAAACTGGTGTTATTGACCTTCTTACTTGTGATTGTTTATTTTGGCTATGAGAGGTATGCGTTTCATACAACTGAGCAAAAAGAAGCTGATGCTTTTATTTTATCCCCTCACGTTAATGATATTTATTTTGTAGACATGAGATTACTCAATAATAAGTTAACACGTAAACACAAATATAGATTGGCTAAAGTTGTCAGTGTTACCGACAATAGCGTGGCTCTAGTTTATGGAAGGGTTTTCTATCAATGGCAAAATGCCGTGGTAAATAGCATTAAGTATGATGATCTAAACAATTATGACTACTTCAAGGTAATACCTGATTTCATTCCCTTAAATAAAATTAAAGAAATGAGGACTAATGAGACTATTTACCTCGTTAAGCGACCTATCAGTAATAAACTCTATGGTAGTTTTGTTAACTAACCTTTCTCATGACTATGCTTAGTTAATGTAAGCGAGACTCCTTCAGTCGCCTGTGCTCTCGAATGTTATAACCAGCGAGTGCTGCACTTTAAAAATATGCCCCTATTGAATTTTTCTCAAGTGTATTGGCTATGGCTGCACCTAAATTTAGCGCACAATCATTTATTCAATACGTCAAACCTATCAATGCAAAGTAATAACATATAACAAACCAATCAAGATAAAGTGTTAATTTTACTTTATATTTTCTTTTAACTCCCCCTAAATATTCATTTCAATGAAGGAAGTATCGGTATGAATACAAAACTAGCAATAATTATATTTTTATGTGTCTTTAGTAGTTTGAGCTTGGCAGACCAATCTACTGTTAAGAAGCTTGGTTACCAGAAGAAAGATAAATTATTGATTATTCACGCTGATGACATTGGACTGAATCATTCTACTAACTCCGCTGTTATCAATGCTTTTAAAAATGGCTATATTAATTCAGGTAGCATTATGGTGCCAGCGCCTGAATTTGAGGAGTTTGCAACTTTTGCTAAAAATAACCCACAATTTGATCTGGGTTTGCACATTACTTTTACTTCTGAGTGGCCTAACCTTCGCTGGGGCGGTGTCTTACCCAAAACGGTTATACCAAGTTTACTTGATAAGGATGGATTTCTTCATCTTAACAGTGCCGATTTTGCAAAGAATGCCAAGCTTGACGAGGTTGAATTAGAGTTTAGAGCGCAAATTGAACGCGCCATTAAGTCAGGCATTAAACCAAGTCATATTGATACTCATATGGCCGCTATGTTTGAAAATATAGCCTTGTTTACCTTATATTTAAAGTTAGGCCGTGAATATAAAATACCTACTGTTATCCCATTGAACTTTATATCCAATGTACCGAGTTATATGGACTTATTGCAGGATGAGGACTTTGGTTTAGATAGCTACTTATTTGTTAGCTTTGGAACCGAAGCTTCTATGTGGACTAACGCTTATGATGAATTAATTGATAACCTTCAACCATCATCGGTTAATCAGTTAACTTTTCATATTGGCTATGATGATGAGGATATGGCTGTAATTACCGACAGAAATGCTGCTTTTGGTTCCAAATGGCGCCAACGAGATATGGATTATGTCAGTGCGCTTGCATTAAAAGAGAAACTAAAAAAACAAAATATTAAGTTAGTCAGTTGGACTCAGATCCAGCAGCTTATCTATAAGTAATTATTAACGGCGTTCTAAATAAAATTTATATTATTCTTAAGTCACTAAAAGCACAGATAGTTGTTGGTTTTATATCTTTTTTCGCTTATTTTAACTCACTAGTATTTTCCTCTTAGTGAGGCAGAAACCATAGAAACAATCACAATTTATAAAGTGTTGTCATATACGGGTTAATCTTAGCCTAGCAAAAAAATTAACCGAGAACACATACCGTTGGCTGTGTCCTACTTAGTTCCGCATGGTAGCTAACGATTAATCAGCCCGTAATTTGGGCATTATAACTTACGGAGAGTATCGTGATAAACAAAGGAAGTTGCTTGTGTAATCAAATTCAATATGAAATCCAAGGTGAATTTGAGGATGTACTAAATTGTCATTGTAGTATGTGTCGTAAATTGCATGCTTCGGCATTTAGAACAAGAGCCAAAATTAAATCAAAAAGCTGGAAAACTATTCAAGGTGAAAAGTTCATTAAGTTCTATGAATCTTCTCCGGGTGAGCACAAAGGTTTTTGTTCTGAGTGTGGTTCTAGCTTATTTACAAAGTTTGATGCTTACCCAGATATATTAGGTTTTCCATTCGGTACTTTAGATACTGACCCTAAGGTAACCCCAACTCGCCATATTTATGTTGGGAGCAAAGCAGCGTGGCATAAAATCACAGATGATTTACCTCAACTGATAGAGTTTGAGTAAGGTATAACAAGGCGTTATATTGCATTGAAATAAGGGAGGTTAAATGAAAACAATTGGGCTATTAGGTGGTATGAGTTGGGAAAGTACCCTTGGGTATTATCAAGCGATCAATAAAGGGGTCAGAAAATCTCTCGGAGGTTTACATTCCGCTAAAATTGCTATGTATAGTGTTGATTTCTCTGATATTGAGAAATTACAGCATTGCGGTGATTGGCAAGGGACAGCAGAAATATTGGTTGATGCAGCAAAAAACGTGCAAGCAGCAGGTGCCGATGTATTGTTGATTTGTACTAATACCATGCATAAAGTAGCCCCACAAATTGAAAATGCCGTTGACATTCCCTTGTTACATATTGCCGATGCAACGGCAGAAGTTCTGTTGGAAAAGGGAGTGAAGACAGTAGGATTATTGGGAACTGCTTTTACAATGGAGCAGGACTTCTATAAAGGTAGATTAACTAATAACTTCGGTTTAACTGTTCGTACTCCCCCTAAAGTAGATAGAGAAATTATTCATAACGTAATTTATAAAGAGCTTTGTTTAGGGAAAGTAAATCCTAGTTCTAAAATTGAGTATTTACGAATTATTGAAGATTTAGCCGCTCAAGGGGCTGAGGCAATAATTCTAGGCTGTACTGAGATTGGATTATTAGTGAACCAAGCCGATACTGATGTACCATTACTGGACACAACATATATTCATGCAAACAAAGCTGTCGAGTATGCATTATAACTAATCCATTAACACGAGGGGAAGCTACGTTAAAGCCATTAGCTTTTTTTCGTTATTCACTCATGAAACCCATAAATTTAATGCCGATTACTTGGCCATTAGACATCACAAAGGATAAGTATGCATCTTGCACAATTGAATATTGCCAAAGCTAAATACGCGTTAGAAGCGCCAGAAATTAAAGAGTTCGTAGACAATCTAGAGCCAGTGAATAACTTGGCTGAATCGAGTAGTGGTTTTGTTTGGCGATTAAAGGATGAGAGTGGCGATGCTACGAATATCCAAGCCTTCTCAGATCCTAATATTATCGTAAATATGTCTGTTTGGGAGTCGACCGATGCTCTTAAAAACTTTATGTTCAGAACTTCTCATCGTGAGTTTTTACGTAGAAAAAAAGAATGGTTCGATAATATACCCGAAGACAGTTATGTTTTATGGTGGGTTCCTATCGGACATATTCCTACTGTTGAAGAAGCCGTGCAAAAATTGGCGCACTTACGAAGTCATGGTGATAGCCCCAATGCATTTACATTTAAAAGTAACTTCAGTGCTGATGAGTACATAGAAAGCAAAGCCGAATAAAATATTCAAATACTCGTACAACGGTTGGCTATTTCTCGTCCATCAAATATTTTAGTCAATAATTAACCGCCTCGTTATGGGGCCCTCACTTACTCAAGGAAATCCATGCATCGCATTATAATGTTAACCCTATCTCTACTTTTTTCCTGTGCGGTTACCGCTGAGACAAGTATTGATGATCAAAAGGTCAAAAGAGCCGTGCTCGACTATATCGAGTCACAACACCAAGTCGCCCCTGAGTTAATGAAAAGAGGCTTAGATAAAAAATTAGCTAAAAGAACTTACTGGGAAGCTAAAGATGGCTCAGAAATTATAATGGAAACTGATTTTGATACCATGGTGTGGGTGGCAAAAAACTACAACAAAGAAGGTAATAAGTTCCCATCATCTCCCAAAATGGATATCAAAATACTCGATATCGATAATCGTGTGGCGTCGGTGAAATTAACAGCGGATGATTGGATCGATTACATGCACTTATATAAAAATGAAAATAACGAATGGAAAATAATTAACGTTTTGTGGCAATACCATGATCCTAAAAAACATTCGAGTAAGCCGTAAGCTAAAAAGTCCCTTTCTCGTCGGGATGATTGAGTTGAAATCAATATAGTGGCAATGAATTACTCAAACCCATTTATGAAATGTATGGCTGTGCAGTAATGTTTCGTTAAAACGAACCTAGGCACTAATCTATGGCGTTTTTATACACTGATGAGGTCATCGATGAACCTATTTATTAAAATAATTTTAGCTAGCCTTCTGTTTATTATTGGTTCTTATTATTTGTATTTTTTTGTTTACCCTAGTATTACGATAATAAATAAGTCAGCCCATTTAATAGAAAAGGCCAGTATTGGTTTACCTAAGAGTAATTTAGATTTTGGCTCTATTAAACCCAAACAAGAAAATACCCTTTATTATTCACTTGCTCAAGATGATGGCAATTATCATTATTCATTTAAAATCGATGGTGAAATCATAATCGGCTCTTGTGGCCACTTAACAAATAATGAATTGAACAAGCGGTTTGTCATTACCGTTAGAGAGAATAACCGGATAGATTGTAGCTAATAACTCGCATTGCAAAACAAAAGTGATTACGGATAATTTCAATTAACGCAATCATCAAAAATTCAGAAAGTCGCAAGCACGCTTTCCTACTTTTGCCCCACTCTACATTTTATAAAGCAATATCTTGGCTTTAATCCTTTTAAAGAGAAGAGTCTCCCTGATTATGCATTTTCTTTGATGTCAGCGACAATAGCGATATAATAGAGCCGAATAGGCACTGCTAACAATATCTGATATTACTCATTAGCGTTCTCATTTTGCCTACAATTATTAGCCCCTCAGTTGGGCGTTATATACCAAGGAAAATTATGCACTCTCAAAAATCTCGTAGATTAAGAAAAAAACTATATTTAGATGAATTTGCTGTAAAAGGAGTTGAATTAAGCTGTAATTTAACCTGTAAGGATGAGTCTGAATTAGCAACAATAATGGATGAGTTTTTTGTTTACGTAGACAGTTTAGACTTGATTATTGGCGGGGGTGGTGATCTTACTTCCTTTGGCGGATTTATTTCTTCTCATGATCGCTATGGTTCAGTCACTGAATCGGACATAACAAACCTCTCTACTTGGTTGAAAGGCCAAGATATCATTTCAGAGTTTACTCTTGGTGATCTTGTCGATGCTAACTACGGCATGTAACAAGTAAATTATGCGAGACAAGTAATCATTGTCTCGCTGTTTTCAGCGTTTATTCACTACAATTCCCCACCCTATCCAGGGCGTTATATCGAAGAGAATCTAATAAGATGCCTGAAGCAGATCCATTAAAAATCATGACTTTTTCAACCGCTAAAGACCTCGGCCAGTGGTTAGAGGTAAATCACGCCACTAAAACTGAGCTCTGGGTAAAGATATTTAAGATAAAGAGTGGCATTGAAAGTGTTACTTGGAATGAGTTAGTGATAGAGGTTTTATGCTGGGGTTGGATTGACGGTGTGAAAAAGTCAATGGATGAACAAGCCTACCTTCAACGCATAACTCCTAGAACAGCACGAAGTAATTGGTCAAAAAGAAACACTGAGCATGTTGAACGTTTGATAAACGAAGACAGAATGCAGGAGTCTGGGCTTGTACATGTGCATGCTGCGAAAGCTGATGGCCGTTGGGTAAATGCCTATGTGGTCAGTGAAATGGAAGTGCCTGCAGATTTCATAGCAGCACTAGACAATCAGCCAAGGGTAAAACAGTTTTTTGAAAGCCTTAATAAATCGAGTCGTTATGTTATCGCGCACGGATTGATAAGTGCTAAAAAATCCGAGACCAGACAAAGGCGCTTTGAAAAATTCATGAGCATGCTTATTCAAGAAGAAAAGCCTAAATAGCTAAAATTCTGTATGATAAGTCAATCAAGCGGAATTAATAAATATACTCGGTTTTGCTTAGCAATACCATTTAACCAACCACTACTTAACCTGCTATTTGGCCATTTGCCTTTTAGTCAATATCATATCTATGGATGAATATAATGATAAAGATACTTTCACTCTTTTTTACCTTACTAGTTCTCATTACACCCAAAATTGCATTGTCGACTGAATTAAATACAGGAAAACGAATTACGCTAACGTCTGTGTACTTAAACGAAGATCGTGAAATTCAGATATTATTACCAGAAAGCTACGGTAATAATATTGGAGCAACTTATCCTGTTATTTATCTGATGGATGGTGACTATGTTTTTCATGGTGTCTCTGGAATGCTGGATTTCATGGCAAATAAAGCGCAGTTAATCCCTGATGTGATTGTTGTTGCTATAGCCGATAAAGGAACAGATATATATCGCCAGTATATGACGCCGACAGGGTTAACCGCCCCATCAAAAAAAGAAGATGCGGGTAAAGCTGAGCAATTTCTAACCTTTTTAACAAAAGAAGTAAAACCTTATATAAACAGTAACTATAGAGCAGCAGATAACGCAATACTCGTTGGGCATTCAATGGGAGGGCTATTTGTATTTAATGCACTGTTAGAGTCTCCTGATTCTTTTGAACATTTTGTGTCGATGAGCCCTTCTATTTGGTTAAATGACCATGCGATTATGGTAAAGGCAAAAAACTTTGTTGAAAAAAGTGAACATAAACCTACGTCATTACATTTGTCATTAGGTGATGAGACTCGATCTGGAGTCTATGGGGTTATCCAGTTATTGGACGAAGTGCAGCCAAAAAACATTCACTGGAATTTTTCGCATTATCCCGATGAAAATCATAATTCCGTTGGGCTCGTTGCCTTACGAGCAAATTTAAAACAAATATTTAAAGGATGGCGCATTTCTGATAAAGAATTGGAAAATACCAAGTCAGCGGAGCAATTAATTAAGTATTATCAGAACATTTCATTGTCGTTGAATATTACTCAACCCATTCCAACACCTAGTATACAATCTGCAATCAGATCGTTTTATCGCCAGAAAAAAACAGCTGATATCCCAGCATTTATGGAAAAGGTAAAAAGTGAACTTCCCGAATCAGAGCAAGCTTTTATTATTATGTTAGCGAGTTATACTGGGTATTTTGACTCGCCTAAATCTGCCTTAGACATATTACTCAAGTCGGAAGATAGATTTAAGCATTCTCTAGAATATGTAAAAAGTATTGCGTCAACTTACGAACAGTTGGGTAAAAAGCAATTGGCCTTAAGTTATTATGAAAAAGCACTACGTTTGGCTAAGCAATACAAAAATAACCAATGGCAAATAAATATTATTAAAGCCAAGTTACTAAAGAATAAAGCTTAACAAGCTAATTTAACATAAATGAACAGGGACGTTAGGCACAGACATTATCTATCTTTATGCCACTTTCAAATAACGTCCCTACCCTGTTTTTTTTCTCCAACGTCGTATATGGTAGCCCACTATTATTTTTCTCTACCTGAATCGTTAAATATATAGGAGTTTACCTTGATTATTGTTAAGACTGAAAGGTTATGTATCCGTAAAATTACCCACGATGATGCTAAAAAATTATCCCGGGTGTTAGCCGATCCTGAAGTAATGAAATACTCAACAGTTGGCGTTCACACAGAAGCGCAAATCGATGATTATATCGCTAATTGCATCAAGCAATACGAGCTAACAGGTTATGGTCATTGGGCGATTTATAATAATGTCACTGATGAATTTGTCGGTGTTTGCGGTCTTAATAAACATAAAGTGGACTGTGAGGATGTTATACATATCAATTATCGTCTTGCTACTGACCAACAAGGTAAAGGTTATGCTGTCGAGTCAACTTATGGGGTTTTAGCCTTTGCTAAAAAATCCTTAAAACTTAACGCTGTACATGCACTAATAGAGTCATCTAATGTTAGCTCTGTTAAAGTGGTAAACAGAACAGGATTTCAATTGATTAAATCTTCTGTATTTCGTGGTTTTGAAATAGATATCTATCATATCGCTTTATAAAGCTAGAAATAGCAAGGAAACTCATGCGTGTAGCCCTACTCTTTTTACTACAAATTTGTACCTTATCAAGTTGTGTCATGTATTCAGCGCCAGAAAATGACACTAATTTTTCGAATGAAAGTAAATTAAGTGACTTTGTCGGTTGTTACAAAAATATTGGTGAAAGTGGAGAAGATAATAGCCAGGTATTACTTTCAAATGTTATCTGGCCAAATAACAATGAGATAAGCCACAAAAAAATAAAGCAAATTCATGTTCAACTTATCGCTAAAAATTCAATAAATGTTGAAGCACTGTCTGGCACTGAAGTTATCTATAATTCCACCTTTGTGAATGATAAAGACTTTACAATAAATGAAGGTCTGATCACAATCAAAAATGAATTCCTTGGCTCAATAGCAGCAGAGTCAGGCAACCCTTTTATTGGTGTCGCTAGTGGCTCAACCACAATTGGATTAGATCAAAATGGTCATGGTAAAATGTCAGATACCGCTACTTTTGCAGGAACTGCGTTTATATTTATACCTTTAGCTGGTCATATTGATTCTTCAGTTCGTTTTATTAAATCAAAAAATGAGTGCCATTTAGGTACAAAATCACAAGGTTAGGCATGAAAAGCGATAATGCAACAAAAGAAGATTACTTAGTTTTAATTGAAATTTGGGAAAAGTCTGTGCGGGCAACGCATGATTTTTTGCCCGAAGAAAATATAAAAACATTAAAACCTCTTATATTAGAGCACTACTTTGATGCGGTTGATTTACGTGTCGCTCGAGATGATAACAACAAAATCCTTGGCTTTATTGGTATAGCACAAGGCAATGTAGAAATGCTGTTTATATCTCCTGATTCTCGTCATCGTGGTGCGGGTGCTTTTTTATTAAAACATGCGATTAAATATCAATCTGCCTGTAAAGTAGATGTAAATGAGCAAAACACTGATGCTATCGGCTTTTATAAGCATTTAGGTTTTAAAACTATTGATCGCTCAGCATTAGATGGCCAAGGTAATGCTTTCCCATTGTTGCATATGGCATTAGAAACAATATAGCAGGTTGCTTTTCATACAAAATAACCATTAGCAATCGCTGCTCGATTATAGCCAAGCATTCGTTATGCTACTGTCTTACTTTGCTTATAGGAAATTTAATGAATTTAGAAGTATATCAAGTCGATTCTTTCACATCAAAGGCCTTTAAAGGTAATCCGGCAGGTGTCTGCATCACAGAAAATGCTCTTGATGATAGCCTCATGTTTGCCATAGCTGCTGAAATGGCGGTATCAGAAACGGCATTCTTGTCGCTGAGTGATCTAAAACTAAGGTGGTTTACCCCCAAAGTAGAAGTCAACTTATGTGGGCATGGCACCTTGGCTGTCGCGCATATTCTCAAAGAAAATGCACTTTTATCTGTTGGTGAAGAGGTTATTTTTGATACTTTATCGGGCTCACTGCACGTAAAGGTCGAAGACAAGCATATAGAAATGGACTTTCCTGCAACCCCGGTTGATTTTAATATGACTCCTAATGACGAAATGTTAGCGCATTTAGGGATCAAGCCTGAGCAAATGCTATCCTTTGGTGTTTTTGACTCAAAGATTTTTATTGAAATAAGTAGTGAAAGTCAGTTGCGTGCTCTTAAGCCTAATTTCGATGGATTAAAGACATTGCAAGGTCGTAGTGTGGTTATTACAGCAAAGGCTGAAGCAGAAGATATTGATTTTATTTCTCGTTATTTTGCCCCTTGGGTTGGTGTTAATGAAGATCCTGTGACTGGGTCTGCGCATTGTACGCTAGCACTATACTGGGGGGAAAAACTGAGCCAGACAGTACTAACGGGTTATCAAGCTTCAGAACGTGGTGGTGTTGTGAAAGTAGAGCTGTTATCAAAGTCAAAGCACAGAGTAAAATTAATTGGTGAAGCGGTCACCGTTCTTAAAGGGACTATGTACGTATAAATTTGCATTACTAATGCGCTTAAACACTGAGGTATAAATATGGATAATTATTTTTGGTTTTCGCTACTCATAGCGATGAATTCACTGTTGGTGTTAGGACTTGCAATGAATGTTTCTCGACTTAGAATTAAGCATAAAATTTCCTTAGGTGATGGCGGTAATCAATGCTTAATGGCTGCCATCCGTACTCACTGTAATGCGTTAGAGCAATTACCTATTTTTGCCATTGTTATGATCGCCCTTACTTACTTAGGTACATCAACAACGTTACTTTCTACCTTGGTCATTGGCTTTACTTTAGCCCGTATTTTTCATGCCTATGGCATGCTCTATCGCGTATTTATCGCAAGAAGAATTGGGGCAGGTTTTACTTATATTTTTCAGTTCATTGCAGCTGTTTCTGTAAGTGTGTGTTTGGTGTTTTAACTGGTCAATAAACAGTAATATCTAGCCGTTTTTTTGTTTTCGCGCCACCAAGTCTAGCCAACTCTGTCCAATCCCTTAATTAGGTGTTACCTTTCTGCTTAGGCTTCGTATTTTATCAAAGGATTTCAAAATGAAAAGCAGTGTTCAAGCAAGGTTAATGTCCAATAACGGAGTATTGATATTCTTTTGCGGGAAGATGGGGTCAGGTAAATCAACAGAATCTAAAAGGGTTGCTATTCAGCGTAGCGCGGTACTTATCTCGGAAGATGAGTGGTTATCAACACTTTACCCTGATCAAATTAAATCATTTGATGACTATATTAAATTTTCAAGTCAACTCAAACCTCTGATAAAAGCGCATGTTCAAAATATATTAAGTGCTGGCGCAAGTGTGGTTATGGATTTTCCTGCAAATACCAAAAAACAAAGGGCTTGGTTTACTCGTTTATCTATAGAAGCGGAGGCAAAAAGTGAGCTTGTTTATCTAAAAGCAAACAACACACTTTGTCTCAATCAAATAAAAATACGAAGCAACGAACAACCTTTAAGAGCCGCATTTGATACTGAAGAAATGTTCTATCACGTTAGCAAATATTTTGAAGAGCCTGAAGCCAGTGAAGTTGAAAAATTGGTACTGATTGAGAGAAACGCATGACTATAAATTCAACAAAAATTCATATTTCAAAGAGTAAATGAAAAAAGAACTTACAGAGATATTTGAAGCTGACTCAGTGGCTAAAACTTTAGCACTTTGCATAGTTACTATTGGCACATATTTACTGTATAAACTTTACCGTTTTTCAAGCCAAATTAATCAACATACAGATCTAAAGATATCGATTCTTTTTATTTATACCAGCCTATTTTTATTTGCTGTGTCGTTAGGCAGTCTATTGTATGGTCTACTCAATTTTCATGATCCCGCGATTTTACTAAGCTCGATTGGAATTCATGCTGTGTCGAGTCTTTTTGATGTCACTTGGATAATTATGGTACGTAATCGTATTAACTTAATATCCCAATCGACTAAAGGTGACGTGCTTTGGTTGAATCCATTTATTACCTCCATTTTTCATGTGATTTATATGCAACATAAGATAAACCAAGGTTGGGCTAAAAGCGCAATATAATAAAAATTATAATGAGGACTATTCTGTGATGTTTCAGTTTCGATAAACACTTTATAAAGCCATTGCTTCCCTCATAAATTAGCGCTATCTTTACTTTCATACTGAGGCCATAAGGACGTTTTATGCCAATAAAAAAATGGATTTTCCAATATGCGATAGCAACACCTGTCATTTTTGTTGTACTTGCTTATATTCAATATTTAAAAGGTAGAAGTGTAGAATACTCCGTAGAGTTTGGCGTATTGTGGACATTCATATCGGTAGCTGTTTTTGCCATTAGACGTATTTATAATTATCGAAAAAACATCGATTGTATTATTTGTAATGACTTAACGAAAAACACTGATAGTTTTGACAATAAGTAGCATAAATAATAGTCGATTTTTCTTCTATTCGGCTTACTTAATTAGCTGATAATTCCTCTCTTACTTAGGTGTAGATTTAAGTCATTTCACGGAGAATACCATGGATAAGTTATTTTTAGGGATCAGTAATCACGTGGTCTGTTTAAGTAAAAAAACAGGTGAACAACTTTGGAAAACAAAACTTAAAAGTTCAGCTATTACTAATGTTTATTACGAGGCTGACAATGTATTTGCCTATTCTGGTGGCCACCTCTTTTGCTTAGTCGCATCTGATGGCTCTATCGTTTGGGAAAATCCTTTAAAAGGGTTGGGTTATGGTACCTGCATTATTGCTAGCGAGCATAATAATGTTCCTGTTATATCCAGTCAAGTTGCTGCGCAACAAACCATCGCAGCGACCACTATCGCTGCCACAAGTGCCGGCTCTTCAAGTAGCTAATATGGCGTTTAGCACTTTTAGACAACTTCGAGTCACTTATTGAGAGGCAACATATATGAACAATCAATTAGCATCCTTTTTAAAATTCCCTTGCCTTGTGTTAATTACTCTTTCCTTTAGCGGCTGTAGTAGCAAAGAGCTATATGAATCAACTCAGCCAAAATATGATGAAAATGAGTGCAGGAAACTACCCCCTCATCAGTATGATGAGTGTATTAATCAAGAAGCCAAAACCTATGAAGAATACACAAGAGAAAGAGAAGAAATCATAAATAAAAACGGTAACTGATAATCCCTTCCGTTTTTATAAGCCTATTATGCACTAAGGAATGTCCATTGAGTTTAGCAAGTAATTTTAGAATGATGTCTTTATATAATCAGCGTATTAATGCTCAATTATTGGATTGCTGTTTAGCGCTACCACAAGCGACCTTGGAAAAAGAAACACATTCATTTTTCCCTAATGTTATAAGTTATTGGAATCATATTCTTTTCGGTGATTTAATTTTAATCGGTCGGCTCGCCTTAAATAACATTGCTAAGCTTTCACCCCAGGATTTATCCATGTTTCCAACACCTAAATCACCACAAGATATTTATTACCGTAATTTGTCAGATATTGCTGTGCTAAGAAAACAAGTTGATGAAGTCATAAGGCAATATTGCATTAAATTAACCGAAGAAGATTGTAAAAAGTTTATTACCTACAACACAACCGAAGGTGTTGCTATCACTAAGGCTGTGGCTGATGTAATACAGCATCTATTTAATCACCAAACTCATCACCGTGGGCAACTAACCTGTGTATTAAGTCAGTTTGGTGTAGATTATGGTTGTATGGATTTACCCGTTATTGTTTCAGAGGGAAGCAGTGCATAACAAACGACATAAAGGGACATTGAGCTTACTCAGTTTGCTCTAGTAAGAATTTTAACACTCAATTTATCGCCGTCTAATAAGACGCAAGCGTTAAGGAGACACTAATGTTACTTGTAGGTACTTTTCTACTCATTTTTATTGGGTTAGTTCATTCATATTTAGGTGAAAAGTTCATTTTAATCCGTTTATTTAAACGGGATAATTTACCTAAATTACTGGGCAGCGATTGGTTTACCAAACGTATTTTACGATTTGCTTGGCATCTTACCACAATAGCTTGGTGGGGCTTTGCAGCAATATTGTATTTTTTATCTACGCCAGGTGACAATATTCGCTCAGAAATTCTTATAACAATAACTGTAGTATTTGCCATAAGTGGTATTGTTTCTTTATTATTTTCACGTGGTAAGCACTTGTCTTGGTTGTTCTTTTTCGGTATTGCTTGCACAAGCTTGCTTAGCGTAATATTCAATTAGTTATGTTTATCCCACTCTGCCCTTGCCCTATTACTAAATCATCAAAAGGATTGTCGAGTTTATGATTAGAGTTGCCACTATCAATGATTTAAAAGGTTTGCTTGCCCTTTATAAAGAACTCCGCCCTTTAGATGCTGATTTAGAAGTTATACCAAGTTGATTAAGTTCTTTCCCACTCAGCGAGAACTAAAAGGCTTAAAGGCAAGGCATTGATTGATGAGAATGGTTATTCAGGAGAATAAGCTCCTGCATTCTCTAAGAAGCTACATCCTTGTAGCGTCCTTCTCGAAATAAATAACGCTGCATATAAGCCTTTTAAACTCGCCCTTGGGAGCTCATTGATAAACTGATAACCTCACAAAATTAACTAAATATAGAATGACTATGTTTAATAAATTTTGTTTGTTCTAAGCTCATCAATGTAGCTCTGAGTAGGGAAGAAATTTAATCAAATTGGTATTAACTTTGCAAACGAAAAATGGGCAGAAATAATCAATGATACCAAAACATATATTGTTGTTGCAGATATAGAGGGAGAATTAGCGTCTACGTGTGCATTAAGCATTAATAATAGTATTGCGAATGGCGCAAGACCCTTTGCCATTATTGAACATGTTATTACTTCAGACAAATTTCGTCGGCAGGGACTAAGCCGCAAAGTATTATAATTTGCATTATCGTTAGCATGGGAAAAAGACTGTTACAAAGTTATGTTACTGTCAGGTGAACAGTTGAAGGGGGCTCACTTCTTGTATGAGTCCGTCGGCTTTAAAAGCGGTATCGAAAAAGGTTTTGTTATCAAACCAAGCACCTAATGATAATTTTAATAAAACAGTAAATTAGGTGTGCTCAACAACAACAACAACAACAACAACAACAACAACAACAGATTTCAAGGGTTTATTATCTTAAAATCAGGGCTTTAGATGATATTTATAGACAGATACTTCGTTATTTCACTACTACTATTTCTTGTAGCAACAATAGAGTCTATTGGCGGCCTTTTGGGGCTTTGGTCTGTTACTGGCGAAGAGCGGTCAATTATCTTATTTGTTGAAACCCTGGTTCTTGTTGGACTGATGGCGAACTGTTATGCGATAAAAAATTGGGTATATCGTCACTCAACAGAGGCATCACACCGCTTTTTAGCTTGGGCTACCCTTGCCTCTTTGGCTTTATGTCTATGTGGAGACGTGGTGAACTTTAATTTACCGCTTACCTATTATCGATATGGCGGTATTATAAAGCATGACTACCTTGTCGACTCTGTATTTTTCTTCGGCCCTGGATATGCTTTATTTTTAGTTGCTGCCTGCAGCATTGCTCTTTCAAATGGAGTTAAACTTAAAACACTATTGTTAGTACTTACTATCGCATCTTTAGTGGCTTGTGCATCATTTATGTCTATGCACCTGTCCAATACTGGCCTGCATATTTCAATGGTTACTGGACTCTACGCTGTGCTCATCACCCTTGTTGGTGCTAGTGGTTTAATGTTGTTGATAGCACTACGTAAATCAACCGCTAAAATCGCTCTGTGTTGTGTTGCCTGCGGGCTTATTTTAGCCACAATCGCCGATGGTATTATTGGCCAGTTTTGGATCTACGGTAATAATGGCGAAGGATATTACCCTATTGCAAAATACATAAATTGGTCACTCTATATTGCTTCACAGTCTATGCTGATACACCTTGCCCGAATTGCTGTATGGCATAAAAATGGGGTTTATACCCAAGCCGAATTAAGGAAATAAAGGACACACTCATGAAATGTTCCGTATATATAGCAACAAGCGCTGATGGTTATATTGCCACGCCTGATGGTGGGGTTGGGTGGTTACATACTGCAGGGAAAGCTGACGCTGACATGAGCCAACATCCAGATATGGGTTTTACTGAGTTTATCAACTCTATTGATTGTATGATTATGGGTCGTAAGTGTATGGAGGTAATTTCTAGCTTTAATATACCTGCTGAGCAATGGCCTTACCGTGACATTAAGATCTATGCATTGAGTCATTCACTCACCAAACCGCCGGAAAACTTAAGGGGTAAAGTTGAAATGTACTCAGGTGATATTAGCGCCCTAGTGAACAAGCTTTCTGTTGAAGGCTTAAAACATGCTTACATTGATGGCGGCGCTACAATCACCTCATTTATTAACTTAAAGTTGATCAATGAAATGACGATTACCAGAGCCCCTCTATTGCTTGGCTCTGGTATTCCCTTATTTGGACAGTTAAGTCATCAGATCAAACTCGAAAATGCTGAGTCTGTTGCCTTCCCTAATGATTTTATTCAAGTTAAGTACCGTGTAAATTACCAATAGAATTAGGTTTGAGTACGGATTTTATCGGGATCGTAATGCTCAATTTTATGACAATTTACTTAAAAAATACTGGAGAAAACATGCCCCATTGCATCATTGAGCATTCATCATCTTTGGACAGCAGTACATTAATGCCTTTAGTTTTTGGCGCTAACCTCAACTCTTCATTATTTGAAAAAGATGGTAGTGATATTAAAGTGCGCGCAGTACCGTTTACTCAATATCAAACGGGAAAAGTTCACAGTAATCTTGCTCAGATAGATTTTATTCATGTAACGTTAAAGATACTGTCTGGGCGTAATACTGAGCAAAAAAAGATGTTATCACACTTGGTACTGTCAAATTTAGAAAAACTGGCATTGAAAGCCTGTTCTATCTCAGTTGAAGTAGTTGATATTGACCGCGCGACTTATGCCAAGTTAGTTACCTAAAGCTCGCGATAAAAAAGATGAATTGTAAGGAGACTTAAAGACAATTCACCGTCAATTTGTCTTCCTTAGTCCTTCAGTTAATCTTGCTTAGCGACCATAGATACAAAGTGACCATAGAAGAGTTTTTTACCCACTAAACTTTCTATTTCGGCTGCACTTGGGTAGGTAGACCATTTGTATGAACTTGCTTCTACCGCTTCTATATTCGCCCAAGTAATATGCCAACATACCTCTTCAGCATTATCGGTTTTCACTAATATCTCATGTGCAATAATGTTTTTATTATCGGCATTAATTTCAATAAAAAGTGACTCACTTAACGCGAGAACACGCGCTAAGTTAGCTTGTTTAACCTCAAACACTGCAAATTCGGTACATGTTGGCATAGAGTTTCCTTATCAGTTTTAACGATGAAGTTGGCTAAAGTTAGTCTTCACTATGATAACTAGCTAAAGCCGTAGTTAAAGTAACACCTTGTAATTTCAATTGGTTTACTCGTTGCAGGTAAGCAGCACCTTTTAACATGTGTAGCGCTACATCGACAGCATAACGACGCGTATAATCTTCTAAGTAAGTACCTTTTACCCAGCTATTAAATGCACCTAAACTTGGGCCTGCCCAAATTTGATAATCCATTTCACGACCTTTTTCACCGGTATTTGACCAACGCGAACTTAAGCCTAAATACCAGCGAAAAATCAACGCCATTTTACGCTTAGGACTTGATTGCGCTCTCGCTAACATTTCAGGATCTCGCTCAGTAAAAAAGGCTTCTGTTCCTGCCCATACATCATCAAGATTAGACCTAAATATTTGTTTTTCAATCTTAATTCGCTCAACTGCTGGAATATCTTCGATTGAGTCATAGTTAATATATAGTTCATAAAGCTTTTTAGCACGCATAGCGAACATTGAACCACGTTTAACGACCTGCAATTTTACGCCCATTTCAAACATATCTGCCGCTGGAGCCATCGTTACATCGGCCATTTCAACGTCAGCTAATAACTTACGGGTATACTCTGAAGCGCCAGCCTCAACACAGGCTTGGTTTACTGAGCCCAGTACAATATAAGCTGCTCCCATATTAAAGGCCGCTAAAGCTGATTCTGGGGTACCAATACCACCACCTGCACCAACACGTAATGCCGGAGAGAAGTTGTATTGTGCTTGAACTTCATCACGTAGGGCAATAATAGTTGGTAATAATGTTAAGAAAGGTCGGTTATCAGTATGACCGCCAGAATCTGCTTCTGCAGTAATATCATCTGCCATAGGCACACGCTTAGAAAGTTCTGCTTGCTCTTGAGTAACTTTACCTTGGGCTAATAACTTATCAATTAGCTTTTGTGGTGCTGGCTCCATAAAACGGCGCCCTACTTCAGTACGAGATACTTTGGCAATTACTTTATTACCAATATTTACACTACCATCAGGATTTTTAGACAAACCAGCTAAACGATACCAAACAATATGCTCGGTTAAACCTAAATATGCTGAAGCTTCAACGGTTTTAACGCCAAGCTTTAAAAATCGTTCAACAGCGCCACGCTCTAACGCTTCTTCCGCGGGTGCATGAATCAAGTTCACTGCGTAAGGTCCGTTAGGTAACTCTGCTTGAATACGTTTAATTGCATCTTCTACCGCATCAGGTACTAAACCCGCTGCGCCAAATGAACATAAAAAACCTGCTTTACCTAAAGCAACCACTAATTCTACTGAGGCAATACCATTAGCCATAGCGCCGCCATGATAAGCATACTTAACGCCATGTTGTTTTTTATAGGCGTCATCACCTAAGTCTTGCGGGTTAAGCTTTTGCGCAAAAGCTAATACATCAGCTTCACCTTTAGCGTCAGTGGTGTTTACCACACCTAAACCATTCGCAGTGTTTGCAACATAAACGGGTTTGGTTAAATCCATTAACGCCGACTTAATCTGCGTATTGTTACTGCTAACGTCATTCGCGTTAACTTTCCACGCCCAATCAATGGCATTGTTATTATTAAATTCTATATTCGACATGTTTGTTCCTGTTTATCTTACTTATTCTTATTTTTGTAAGATCTATTTTACTGATTAAATAATGGCTTAACCCTAATAGTTAAGCTCAAAGCTAGTTGGTGCTGTAGCAAAGAAGAAACACGGAATTGATGCCTATCAATGAGTATTTCTGATGCTGCTACAGTGCCAAATGGCGACGAGATTAGCTGTTAGCTAGGCTTCGACAAGCGACAGTACAATATCTTTCACTTCATAAATGCGTAAGCCATCTTTCGATAAGTTAGCATCACCCACTAAACGTACTTCACCATCTTTACGAATAATATCTGTAATATGTACATCAAGTGACATTTGTTTATTTAATGGCGTAATTTGACCACGGTATTTCCATTTAACTAAGGTTGCCGGTGCGATGAACCTTGGGTTAGAAAATTGTTTACCTAAGTCGTTTTCTAATGCGTAGGTTTGCATTAATTCGATAACAGCTTCGACACCTAATGAACCAGGCATTACTGGGTCTTGGTGGAAGTGATAACGGAAGAACCAATCTGTTGCATCAATAGTACGTTCACCATGAACATAAGCAATGCCCGCTTTACCGCCGCCTTCAACAATAGACACGGTATCAATGAAATTCATTTGACCACCCGCTAATTTGTAATGCGGTTTGTTTGCTGGCGCTTGGTATAAAGGCAGAGCTGAATTACTAAGATCGATCACCTTAATGTCTGATTTAGGCGTATTGTTATCTACAAACCAAGGGTGGGTAATTTTACCGTTATCAATACCTAATTGGTTCGTTAACGCATCGCTGCCAAAGTAACCAAATACTGCTGTACCTTTGTAGAACAAGTCGTGACTATCAAGTGATTGCGCAGGCTTACTTTCATCTTTAACATAAAGCTCAAAAGTGAAACTTTGCACTATCATGCCGCCAGCCATGGTGGTGCTTAATAACACTGATTTATTAACGATAGTTTTCCCGCGTAAATCCACTTGTTTGATTAAGTCACCGCTACCATCTAGATTACGGAAAAACAGATCTTTTTCAGGGTATTTAAGGGTAGTGCCCATGTAACCAGAAATAAAGCCATTAGGTTGTAAGGCAATTTCCATGATTAATGAATAAGGCATCCAGTTATTAACGCTGTTTTTAGTAAAATACCAAGCATCTTCCGGTACATGGTATTCAGCAATACAGCTTGAAGTCTTTTTAAGATCTAAACGCTCACCTTGTACTTCAACTACTTGTGTTACTACTTGTAAATCACCACATGGCGTACGTGGTGGAATACGACCTTTATAAACGTCAAAATCAGGACCAAAACAGTTAGAGATATTACCCGTGGCAAATTCAAACATGTGCCAAGGCGTAAACGGTGCTTGGTTTGGCACGCGGTTTTGTCCGGCAACCAGTGGCGCTTCAAAATGCTGAATGGGTGTTACGCCCTTTTCTTTTGGCGCGGTTAAATCTGACATTACTTTCATTAACGGACGGTGTGCATGTTTAAATGGTGCAATACCGCGTTCATCCAATTCAAGATTAGTCTCTGATCCCGTTGGCTTATTTTGAATGCTGTTGTGAGTAATGCTGTCTTTAAGCACAACATTGTCAGGTAAGGTCACAGGATAAGGTGAATTATCATCTTGCTCTGTAATCATCACACATAGATTTTTAAAATCAACAACGGCTTTACCATCAAGAATAATTTCAATGTTCGCTTTTAAGAATGGGGCTGGCTCCATGCCCATTGCGGTGACTTCCATACGATAGGTAAGTGTATTGTGCTGCGGAATAACTTGGCCACGACAACGTACCGTTTGCGACTCGCCCGGCATAGGCTGAAAACGTGCATTATTTACATTCGCGTGCATGCCTAATTTAAGCATTAGGAACATCGCCATTTGGCCACAACCTTCACTCATTAATGAGCCAGCCATTACTTGGTCGCCTTTAAAGTGACATGGGAAGTACCAATGCTCTGGATCTAGGTCTTTTTGCCCTTCTAATAAACCTAGGCCCCAATGTCCGCCTTTGGCATCAATTTTAGTGATGCGCTCTATCATTAAGAACTTTTTAGATGAGAATTTTAATGAGGGATTACGACCTTGCTGGTTATATTCTTCACCAAAACAACCCGCAACATCGCCATCAACTAACTTCATCATGTCATTGTAATCAAAGTGCTGCTTGGCTTGTTTGGCCGCATCAATATTGGTAATTAATGGCGTGAAATCAGTTTTAACCGCATTGGCTAATTCGGCTTTATCTTTATCATTTAAGATAACGCCCTTACCATCAGCAAGCTCTTCATCAGTGAAGAAACCAGCACAACCATTACGCATGATTAATACTTTTTTATCGCCAACATAACAATCGTAGTGGAAGAAGAATAATAATTGCTCGCCATTTCTTGCATATGAGTCGATATGAATTTCATAACGTAGTGTTTCACCACCAAAGGCCATTTCTTCTAAGAAGGTTAATTCACAATCAAGTAAACGATAAACACGCTCACCTTTGGCTTGAAAATCGATGCCAATATAAGAAATCAATAATAAATCACATTGCCCTGACTCAACCGATACTGACCATGGAATTTGACCATCAATTAAAAACGGTGCATCAACCGGAATATCATACTCTGTACACATATATGATTTTTTATATTCATTTACCGTGGCTTCAAGTTCAGTAACACGTGAAACTAATAAATAATCTGTGGTTGGCAGACGTACACGACGTGAGTAGCTATCGATGATTTTAAACTCATCGCCAAATACTTTGGCAATATCACCTTCGGCGAATTCAACTAAATCAGCAGTATCCCAGATAATATCTTTAGGTTGGTTAAAGCGCTCTTCAAGTTGTAATGGTGGATAGTTATAACCTGCAGGTCCCTTTATTTGAAAACCCGATTGTGCTGCCCAGTATTTATTTGCCTCAATTAAATCATCCGTTTGTTCATTTGAACTAACAACCGAAAGCTTAGGTGCATGAGCTGCATGACTAGCATTTACCGCTTGTGTTTGAGCGGTATAAGCTGGTAAGCCTGCACTAGCATTAGCTTGCATTTCAATTAGCTTAGAAATTTGCTGACCTGCCACCTGACGACTGGTCAAAAACGCTTGATGAGTGGCCGATTCTTGGAAAATTTCTTTACTTGCTTGATGTTTAACATCACTACGGATTTGCCTTTTACTTTGGGTATTAGTAGTAGTCTTTTTCACTTGTACTCCCGTAACGACGGTTGACCGTGTTTTGGCTTGAATAGATTGGTTAGCTTGCTGAGCAGTATTAACTTGCTCTGTTTGTGCTGCTAATGTGGTTAACAATTTAGGCTGTAGGTTTTTCACATTAACGGCTTTTTTAACATTCGCTAAAGGCTGCTTGGCAAATGCTTGTTTGATGTCTGCCATGTCGCTCGTTTGCGCATTTTCGATAATGTCATCAAAAATGGCTTTACCACCTAAAGTAATGTTTTTAATTAACTTAGGTCGTTGCTTTCCTGTTGGTGCAGGAGCTGCTTGATGCACTTGCTTACTTGAAGAAAGTATTAAGTGAGCACAGCTTTCATCTTTGCCTAAACCGTTAATTGCTATATGAGAAGCGGTATGAGCCGAGGTGTTTATATCGAGAATCAGCGCAGATTTAACAATACTGGCAACACCTGAGGCATTAAAGGTATGACCAACATTACTTTTAACCGAGCTGATAGCTTTACCTGAATAAAGTTTTGGTAGTGCTTGTTTTTCTGCTGCATTCTCAGCAATAAAGCCACTAGCATGTGCTTCAACACTGTTGATATCTGCAGCGCTAAGTCCTGCGATTGCCAAGGCGTTCGTTGCCGCTTTAGTGATAGCACTTTCATCTTTGCCATTAGCAAAACTGACCGCGTCGATAGTGGCATAGATACTTTGTTCGTTTACTGTAGAGCTTGGTTTAACAACAAAAGCAGCTGCGCCCTCACCTACTGACCATTGCTCTTGATTAAGAACATTGCTTGAATTTTGTTGGTCAATGGCTACCTTGCCATTATTGACTGGGCCATAGTGCTGTCTCAAAGTGATGTTCTCTATCGAGCCCGCTAAATCCACCGAAGCAATAATTACCGCATCGATATCTGAGGTTTGAAAGAGGTTTTCTGCTAATTCAACACATCGATAAACAGAGTTTTCTTCTGCCGATAAAGTAATAGCTGGGCCGGAAAAATCCCATAACGCTGAAATACGCGATGCCATAATATTACCAATAAACGAGGTATATTGATTTAGTTGCGCGGCATGGGCCACACCATCTTTGGCGATATTAGTTAAGGTTTCACGTTGTTCATCACTAAGTATTACGCCTTGTTGTAATAAGCTCTCTTCAATTTGCGTACTTAAATTCACTCGCCCACGGTATTGATGCAATTCTAACTCAAGGCCCATTGCCACTAATACTGCGACATTGCTGCCTTCTTTAAGGCCTGCATCTTTCGCAGCATTATCAGCAACTTTCATCATCATCAATTGTTGTGGAATTAAGCAGTCTTGCTCGTTTGGCGGTACTTTAAAACGCAGAAAATCAATATCAAAATCTTCAACATAACCACCTACTGGCGCTTTAGCTAAAGATAAGGCATTCATCACTGCAGTGTTCTTTTCCATACCTTTCCAGCGCTTAGTTGGCAATTCTCTAAAGGTATTGCCATTACGTTGAATAAGCGCGTTAAAACTTGCCAAATCTTTAGCGGTACCAAAGTGCGCGTCCATACCAATAATCGCTAACGGCTCATGTGCTTTAGCAACAGTTGTTACCGGCGCTAGCGTTTGTGTAGGTTGTTGTAAAACCAAATGGGCATTAGAGCCACCAAAACCAAAAACACTGACGCCTGCGGTTCTTGGCTTGCTACTCACTTTACCGTTGGAGTTACTGCTTTGGGAGCTTGGCCAATCAATAGTGTCAGTTGGCATTTGTGCGCCGCCTAAATAGCCTTTTTTCGACGTTAATGGCTCATTTAAGTTTATTGTCGCGGGAATTTTCGCTTCATTAAGTGCCCAAATAGCCTTAGTCATGCCCGGCATGCCTGCAGCGGTAAGCAAGTGACCTAAGTTAGACTTTACTGAGCCAAGTAGCGGTTTATTACCCTTTTCTCTTGGAAAGCGACTAAAAAAAGTATCCATTGAGCCTAGCTCAACGTTATCACCTTTGGGTGTGCCCGTGGCGTGACACTCAATGTAATCCACATCACGTGGATCAACACCAGCGTTGTCATAGGCACGTTCGTAAACTAAAACCTGCCCTTTGGTATTTGGACTTAACACAAACTCGCCTTTACCATCATTAGATAAAGCGCCCCCTTTGATAATGGCGTGAATTTTATCACCATCGCGTACCGCATCACTATGGCGTTTTAATACCATCATGCCCGCGCCTTCACCGGCAAATAAACCTTGAGAATTTTTATCAAACGGTGCGTGAATATTGTTTGCTGGGTAAGCTTGGAAAATTGAGAAGCCCATATTAACAAACATAGGATCTGCGCCAGAGACTGCACCAGCTAACATCATGTCAGCCTTGCCAGTATGTAAATAATCACAAGCCAGTTTTACTGAATAACAGCTCGATGCACAAGCGGCGTCAAGAGCAAAATGTGTACCGCCTAAACCTGCTGCTTTTGCGAGTAATGCTGCAGGATAACCTGCCACTAAGGCATTATCTGCATGAACATTTTTATTGCTAATGTCGGTATCCGAAAAGTGACTCAACTGAAAATCTTTATCAACACTGGCTTTTAACGCATCATTAACTACTTGATGATACAAGGGCATAAATAAGTGGTTAGATGATTTTGTTGGAAAAGATAAATTTCCTAAAATAACACCACATTTTTCCAGTTTATCACTGCCCCAATAACCGGCATCGGTTAATGCTTGCTGAGTAACATAAAGCGCCCATTGATTTAAATCATCTAATTGATTTAAGTAATCGGTTGTTAAGCCGCTTTTCTTTTGAAGGTGGCTTTGAGCATCGTTATTAACAAAAGCGCTGGCATCAAAATCAAAATCACGGATATAACCACCGTGAACACAGTAAAATTTATCGGTATCACCTTTCTTTCCAGTGTACTTGGCCGGATCAACACCCATTTGTTCTTTAGTGGCTTTGCTGCGGCAATCTTGTTTCTTCAGTAACTGCTGCCAAAATTCTTCTGGTGCAGAAGAGCCTGGGAATAAATTAGCAATACCTACTACGGCAATATTTTCCATACTTTCCTCGAAAAGTTTTATAATTCTTTTTAACGTTTATTACGTCATACCCGAGGGTTTTGTCGGGTATCCAGTTTATTTTTTCCTGCTATGCCATTAATTAGGCGATAGAGCTAAGCGCAATGGAACCCCGATTAGACACTTCGGGGATGACGGCGGTGAGACAAGTGTCCACCAACTTAATGTCATACCCGAGTTAACTTGTCGAGCGTGACATGGACGTCATTTAATAGACAATGCATGGAGCACATTGTCCTATATCCTCTCACTTTATTTCTATTTTTTCTGCACGATTATCGAGCCTTTAAATAAGGTCTTGATATCAAGTTTCACGCCATGGCTGATCAACTTAGCCAAAGCTCTTAAATACGTTAACTCGTCACTGGTACCTTTAGCATTTACCGGTACAGCAACGCGTGGTTTATCTTTCGCTCCACCTTCATTGCCACCTTGAACGGTACCTTGAACACCAAAGTCCAAAATTTTATCAGTCCAGCTACACAATGAACGACCAGGTCCCATTTCAATGAATATCCGTGCACCTTTGTCATGCATGGTATTAATCAAACGCGGAAAATCTACTCGATCACACAAACATTTAGCGACACTGTGAGCGATAGCTTTACTTAGCTGTGGTACTGGTAAATAACACGAACTTGAATACATCTTAGTTTTCAAACGTGGGTTAACATCCATGGTGTATAACTCAACCATGTCTTGGTATTCTTTTTGGGCTGGAGCACTATGAATGGCATTGGCCATATTTAATGCCATGGCGCGCACACCCAGTTTTTTAATCACGCGTAAACAATCTGCGGGATAACCTGCCAGTAGCAGGCTGTCTGGGGTATTGATGATGGTGCAATAAACTCGATCTTCACCTTCACTGGCTTTGATGACTTCATCAAGTGTTGCCTTGATGGTATAAGTTTCCCAAATCAGTTCATTAGCTTCAGCAAGGTCAGCGGATTTAGGTAAACCCCAATGCTCACGCAAGGTTAATAAATCACCACAAAGGCGTTCATTGAAAGTGCTAGAATTGGCAAGTCGTGCGCTCATTAGACCCGGTTGTTGCCATGCACCAAGCGCTGCATACATACTGACTTCGCCCATGCTATAGCCAGTGGCATAATCTGCTTTAACTTTAAAGACGTTTTCAAATACCTTAGTGAATACACAAGCAAAACCAACGCCAGCTTCGGCGATATCAGCTAAGTTACCGCGCAGGTTTAAATCAAGTTGTTTTAACTCTTTAAAACTAGGACGAACTATAGTGCGCGGGTTTAGCAATTTATCTTTTAAACTAGCGCCAATATCATCCGCTAAATCGGCAACGTCTTGATGAATTTCAGGAAACAAATGAAATAAATCACGTCCTAAACCCACATATGTTGCGCCAATGCCCGGATATAAAAATGAGACATTGTTGGCGCCTTCATTTACAGTTACATCGCTGTTTACAGGAGTAGGAGTAAAATAACTGCCTTTTGGTGTACGCCATTCTTTATCTGTTTCAAGTGCAGCAACAATGCCTGATTTGGCTGAAGAGACTTCTTTTAATAGCTCTTCTTTAGATTCCGCTAACAACACAATAGTGAGCCGACTAGTTGCTGATTGAGCTTGGTTATAACCGCTTAACGCTATTTCTTTTAGCGATTCGCTGGCACTTTCTATTTCAGCAAGCTTTACCAGTAAGGCTTGTTCGGAGTCAGCGGCCACTAAAACCATTTTCAGCTCACTACAAGCAATAAAGCCATTGTGACGGATATCTTGGCTAGGGTGCTTTTCACTACCGCAGTTAAGTTTGTTTTCTTCAAGGATCAAATGACAATATTCATCATTATCAGCCAAGCAACTATAAGCTGCCAAGTGAGCACGGCCATTTGGCTGTGGATACCAAGGCCTTGCCTCAGTCGCAAAATAAAAAACTGAATCTTGCCAATTTTGTAATTCACTTGTTAAGGGTTGCTGCCAATCACTAATGGCCGGAATATAACGTTGCTGCAAGGCAATAACGCTGCGCAGTAAACCGAATACTTGAGAAAAGCCTTCGCCCTCACCGGTGACACTACGCGCACAGGAAACTGCCGTAGTTAATTTGTCTTTATCAGCATAACTGGCAAGTAAACCAGTAGACTCTGCCATGGCAAGTTGGCTATCCGCCAACGCTGAAACTTCTAACAAACCAATATCATTAACGTTTACTTGAGCATTACCCAATGCTGATGCTGTTACCTCGCTCACCTCAGTAAAATTAGTGATTTCATCACCAACGGCAAAGCCTTTTAACCATGAGTAAACATAACTGTTATTACTTTGCGCAAAACTTACCGATGAAAATAACAATGCAGCCAAACCATGACAATTTTGATAGCCAGTAAAGCATTCATCAAAACTGTTAGTCGCTACTGTATCTGCGGCTAAAGCATTTTCAGCTAATTCATTTGAAGCTAATTCCTTTGAAGTAAAGATTTTAGCTAAGTTAACACCTACTAATGCCACTAAGGCATTTTGAGCAATGAACAAATCAAGTTGTAACATTGCCTTGGCTAATGAACTCACCACCACAGCATTATCAATATCGATTATTGACTTTGCTTGCTTCGCTTGGTCAGTACCGTTTTGAGCCAGCACGATAACCTTGATATCAGTGTATGGCACTTGGTTAGCAAGCGCCATTCGCTCAACGGCAGCTAAGCAGCTAAGTTCAAGGGTGCTTTCTACTGTATCACCCTGACCTTTGGTTAAGCTTTTACCTAGGCTCTTACCCAAGTAAAGGGCACGCTCAACACTATCAATATTATCTTGAACACTGTGCTGATTTTCAAATTGCGCATCTAAACCAATAATGGCGCTGTTATAATTATTCGTTGCCATTAACTTGTCTTCTCAATAAGTGCTTTCTCACTTTTAGGGAGAAACAAATCGTTTAAGTTGGCGCTAGCAGTTACTTTGGCTGACTTTATCTCACTCAATAATTGCTTGTTTTCAGCAATCATTTGAATGTCAGCAACTAAAGAGCCGCGTTGTTTACCCTTGCCTGAGCTTTTTACCACGTTAAGTTGCAAGTAAAAGCGCTCGCCTACAGCTACTTCACGGTATACCGTCCAGCTTTGCGTACTTGAGGGTAAACTGCCTAAGCCAAGTTGTTTTTTCACCCATACCAACATCGCCTGATAGGCAATGTCATTAGCGAAAATGTTACTTTGTTTTTTGCCAATGATATTGCCTAGGGTATTGCCTAAATCTGGCACAGTGAAGTCACCTTGCTTAGCACTGGCAACGTTAGGTACTTGGCAGCTTAATAATAAGCCTTGGTCATTACACTCAAGTATTTCACTTATACCTTGTAAACTCGGCCCGTGAAATAAAGTGCCGTTGCTATAAAGCTCTGCGGCACTTCCACCTGCTTTTTCACTTAATGTAGGTACAACTAAGTCAATCTCAGCACTGGTTTCAAGTTGGTTCACTAACGTC
>Ga0209292_1001041_pt1 | contig 34725 bp, 25 predicted proteins | sample GOMGulsemesocosm_2_FD_184634 | JGI IMG/M metagenome (GOLD analysis project Ga0209292, IMG submission 184634) | Methane-oxidizing microbial communities from mesocosms in the Gulf of Mexico - GOM9C Gulf of Mexico (SPAdes) (version 2) | ecosystem: Environmental > Aquatic > Marine > Cold seeps...
AGTAGGTTGGTTTGCTCAGCAATGCCACGGATCACATCTAAAATACCACCAATAGAGGCACTATCCTGTTGTAATTGATTGATCACTTGAGCAGCAGAGTCAACTTCACTTGCTAGCTGCTCTATTGTTTTACGGTTACGTACTGAAATTACTTTTACGCGTTCTGCTTCATCGTCTGCTTGTTTTATTTCACCTAAGGCATCATTCGCACTTGATAACACGCTTTGTGCTGTGCTGCTCATTTCTGTTGTAGCTGATGCCGCTTGTTCTACTTGGCTACGTTGTTCTTCAATAGCAGTGGTACTTTCAGCTGTGACCGTGGATGTTTGCTCGGCTGCTGCTGCAAGTTGTGAAGAGCGATTAACAATGCTTTCAATTAAGTTTCGTAAGCTATCAATAAGTAAGTTACAGTTTTTTGAAAGTTGAGCAAATTCATCTTTACCACTTTCATCTAACTTGTGAGATAGGTTGCCTGAAGAGACAATATTCAGCATATCATTCACGCGCGCAAGTGGTCGGGTAATGCTAATTAACGTAAAACGAGCAATGAGAATAGCAATAATAATTGAGGCTATCATAATAAAAGTTGTTTGAGTGTTGCCGCTCGTAACGGAAGTTTTAACTAAATCACTTGCTTTAATTGTCGTTTGGTTAGCTAAATCTACCTGTTTGTCTAATATTTTGTTCGCTATGGTTGTACTCTTTTCTACCGACTTTAGCATATCTATAGTTTTTTGATTGGCTGATAACAGAGCATTTTTATGTAGTATGATTCCAGAATCAGTAGAAAGTAATTCTTCAATACTAGTAAATAAGTTAGATAATTCTTCTGCGACATCTTTCATGTCACTCTTAATTAAGTCAGAAATAACGACGTTTATATAACTTTGAGTTCCTTCTAAACTAAATAACATTTCACTCTTAATTAGTAATGATGTGTCATTAGACAGTGTGTCACTATATTCCGAAGAATAAGATACAATGGTATTAAATTTGTTTTCTAATTTCTCACTTAAACGGATGCTGCGTTGCAAATGACTATCGGCTAAATCATGGTCTGCTAAATCTAATAATAAAGTAACTGCATCATCAGCTTTCTCTTCTAAGCTACTTACTTTTTCACTTAAAATAATTTGTTGTTCAATAGAAACTTTCCTACTTTCAAAAACGGATAGCGCATCATTTTCAAATTTAGTGAATATTTGCGTGACTTCATTTAGGTTGTTTATTAATTCGCTTTCATTTTGGGCTAAGGTTTTAAGTTGCTCAAATGCAGGAGTGAATTGTGCATTAATAGTTTGATATGAATTTAAATCTTCAGCTAATGCTGTTAAGTCATTTTGATAAAATCCCTTTAAAGTGAAATTTGCCATTTGACTTAATTGCAAAGAAAGCTTGTTACTCCCTTTTAACATTGGAATGGCTAATTTATTTTGTTGGTTGGTTGACTCACTAATGGTGTTCAAGTTGAGTAAAGATATTGCGCTAGTTAAAATAAGAAGAATTGAAATGATGGTAAAACCACCAATAATCTTCATCGCTACGGTTAAATTCATGTATACCATCCATTAATTTTAAGCAAATGCATTAGTTATCGGAATAATCATTGATTATTCTCTTAGTTTTTATTTATTGTTAGCCTTGGAACTAAAAGCACCATTGACTGATGCCATTGTTAATCTCGTTCGGTTGACTTTATGCACAACCATTCAAATGATTAACATATTAAGTATATCAAGTTGCGCAGCTTTTTCATCCCTTGTGGCTATTTACTTGATAATTTGTGTGAGGGTTCGGTGAATACTTTTTTATCATGCCAACGTAATAGCGTTAAATGATTGCCCCAAACGCACCCCGTATCTAGTGGATAAATATTTTGATGGGAGCATTCGCCCATTAGCGCTGCCCAATGACCAAAAACCCAAGGCGTCTCATTGATGGTTGAGGATAATTCATACCAAGGTAATAATGTTGTACTTGATTGCTGATTGCTGTGAATAGTGGGGGGAGCGGATTTGCTTTCGAATTCTAGGTTTTTATTTCTATAGCAGTAACGCATGCGGGTAAATGCGTTGATTGTATAGCGAAATTTTTCTATTTCTGTTTTAGCTTGTTGCCAATCATTTGGTTTTTCACCGTACATTGATGATAACCATTCATTTCTATTGATAGAACTAAGTCGTTGTTGTGCAAACTTTGCTTGTTCTATCGCTTGCGTTAAAGTCCATTGAGGGGAGATTCCTGCATGACTCATGTAAGCATCATTATTGCCTATTTTTTGTAATAATGGTTGTTGAGCCAACCAATTCATTAATTCTTCTGCATCATCAGCATCGAGTAATGAATTAAGTAAATCTTGTTTTTTTACTTTTTTAATATCAGCGTAAACGGCAAGTAAATGTAGATCATGATTACCAAGTACTACCTTTGCAGAATCATTAAGTGATTTTATAAAGCGTAGTGTTGCTAAAGAGTTGGGCCCTCTAGCAACAAGATCACCAGCAATATAAAGATGATCTATTTTAGGATTAAAGGATACCTGCTCTAATAAAGCGATTAATTCGCTATAACAGCCTTGTATATCACCAACTAAATAAATGGCCATTTGGTCTCTTATTTTTTAGCCATCATTTTGCTCTTGTGCTCTTTTCATCGCACGTCGTGAAAGCTTTTTGTTATCCGGCGCAATTGGCTCAGGCGGGTTATCAACAATAAAATTAGCTAGCATGATGTAATCATCAAGGCTTAAATTTTCTGGACGTAAATTAGCATCAATATTAAGACTTTCTAATTGTGCCACGCTAATCAGATTTTTAAAGCCATTTCGAATAGTTTTTCTACGCTGATTAAACGCCGCTAAACACACTGTATTAAGAGCCGCTATATCCTTTACTGGGTTCTTAATCTCACTGTGTGGTATTAATCTGACAATAGCAGAATCAACCTTAGGGGCAGGCTTAAATGCTTCAGGGCCAATTTCCATGACTGGAATTACTTGGCACTGGTATTGGGTCATAATGGACAATCGACCATAAGCTTTACAGTCTGGTCCCGAAGCCATGCGCTGTACTACTTCTTTTTGTAGCATAAAGTGCATGTCTTGAACTTTATCTTTAAATGTTAGTAAATGAAAAATTAATGGTGTGGAAATGTTGTAAGGGAGGTTGCCAAAAATGCGTAATGGTTTACTATCGGTTGCTAATTCTGCAAAGTCAAAACTTAAGGCATCTGTTTCATAAATCGTTAAGTGTGGTGCTAAAAAAGGATGGTGACGCAGCCTTTTAGCTAAGTCTCTATCAAGCTCAACTACGGATAATTTTTTTGCTCGCTCTACCACTGGCTCAGTTAAAGCACCAAGACCCGGGCCGATTTCGACTAAGTTCTCTCCAGGCTCAGGGTTAATAGCATCAATAATATCGCTGATAACAGCATCATTATGAAGAAAGTTCTGGCCAAAGCGTTTTTTTGCTTGGTGACCTAAATGGGTTTTACTGTTCATGGAAAATATCTCTTATTGTCAGGCTAAAACCTGACCTGTATTGTTTGCTACTATTTACTGCTATTTACTAAGCTAATTGCACTGTTAATGGCTTCTATCATACTGCCAGAGTCTGCTTCGCCTGTACCTGCTAGTTCTAAGGCAGTACCATGATCTACAGAGGTGCGAATAAAAGGCAAACCTAAAGTAATATTTACTGATGAACCAAAGCCTTTGTATTTTAATACAGGTAAGCCTTGATCATGATACATACTTAAAATAGCGTCAGCATCTTTTAAGTATTTCTCTTGGAAAATAGTATCAGCGGGTAATGGACCAATAACATTTATGCCGTCAGCTCTTAATTCAGCGAATGCAGGTTCCATTATTTCTATTTCTTCTCGGCCTAAATGACCACCTTCCCCGGCATGAGGGTTAATACCGCAAGCATAGATTTTCGGGTTTTTTATACCGAATTTACTTTGTAAATCTGCATGCAGTATACGAGTTACCTTTTGTAATCTTTCGAAAGTAATCGCTTTAGCTACATAGGCAAGCGGTATGTGCGTAGTGACTAAAGCAACACGCAAGCCTGTGGTAGCCAGCATCATTACCACATCAGAGCAGTTAGCTTGATTTGCAAAATATTCAGTATGGCCGCTAAAAGGTACACCTGATTTATTGATTAACTCTTTATGTACGGGCCCTGTTACTATGGCCTCGAACTCCCCCGACATGTTTTTATCACTAGCCACTTTGAGGGTTTCAACAACATAAGCACCGTTATGGGTATCAAGGGTGCCTGCGATACTCGGCTCAGTAACGGGTATATCTAAAATGGTCAGAGTACCAGCGGCTTGAGGAATGGCCTCAAGGTTAGCATCGTAATCAATTAATGTTATTGGTAAATTTAGTTGCGCAGCACGCTGCTTTATTAGTTCTTTTGAAGCAACAACGACTAGCTGTATTGGCCAAGCTCGCTGTGCTATGGAAATAACTAAATCAGGGCCTATACCTGCCGGTTCACCGGGGGTAATAGCTATACGGGTAGTCATTTCTATTTATCCTGTTCAAAAATTTCGATATAAGCTTCATCGCGAGTTTCTTTTATCCATCTAGCGCTTTCAACGCCAAATTTACGATTATGTAGAATTTGACGTACGCGATTTTGATTCATTTGTGAGGTAGCATCAATCATACGGCGATCATTTAATTGAATAATATGCCAACCAAAAGATGAGCGAAACGGTTTGTGGTATTCACCAGTTTTCATGGTGGCTAATGCTTCCTTAAATGCAGGGTCATAACTTCTAGGGTCTGCCCAGCCTAAATCGCCACCACGAACAGAGGTAGGTCCTTGAGAAAACTCTTTGGCTAGGTCGGCAAACGTTGCATCTCCAGCATTAATTTCATTGAGCATATCTTGTAGTTGTGCTTCTGCTTTAGCTTCACTTAAAATAACAGAGGGTTTTATTAAGATATGACTTGCTTTTACTTCTTCAATTTCTACTACTTGACGACCACGGATATCGAGTATTTTTACAATACTAAACCCTAAACCTGTTCGGATCGGACCTACTATCGTATCTTTATCTTTTCCTGCAATAAGCTCTGAAAACAGTGTCGGCATTTCGTTGACGTTTTTCCAGCCTAAGTCACCACCTTCTAAGGCATTTGCACCGCCTGATGAGGCGATAGCTATTTTAGTAAAATTTGAACCACTATTAAGTAATTCAATAACTTTATCAGCACGCACTTTACTTGCGGTCATATCAGCTTGTGTCGCATCGGAAGGGAATTCAATTAAGATATGACCAAGATTATATTCTACATCATTATTGGTTTGCTCTTTCATTAAGTCTAATAAGTTAGATACTTCTTGCGGTGAAATATAAATACGGCGTCCTACACTATTACGGCGAACTTCACCCGAAACCAATTCAGTACGAACATTTTCACGATATTTCTCATAATCATCACCATCACTTATGATAGTTTGACGAAACTGAACTAGGGTTAGTTTACTTTCTTTAGCCATATTGGCTATGGTTTGATCTAATTGAGCATCGCTAACTTGTACGCCCATACGCTCACCAATTTGTACAATTAAACTATCATTAATTAGCTTATCCATTACCTGTGTACGTAATGCATTATCAGAAGGTAGCGCCTGATTGTTTTTTTCTGCTTGCTTTTTTATGTTTTTCAGTAAATCTTGAACTTCTGATTCCAGTACGACACCAGCGTTTACAATGGCGGCAACCTTGTCTAGCATTTCTTCTTTTGCTTGAACTTGAGTACTTAACCCTGCAAAAAATGTGCAAGTGATAACTAATATTTTAACTAAATTTTTCATGAATTCTACATCTTCGTTATGGTGCATTGTTAGTTTTTATATGCTTAATTCTATTAGTGTTTAGATTGATAAATCACTAGTTTTGTAAGTAGTAAGGGCGTTTATAGCCAAAAATACTTGAATCAAACATTTCTTGTGTGCCAATGGCACCTTGTTTGGCATTTAGCCCTTTAATGATGAACTGTAGCACGAAACCACGATTAAATTCATCGCGGTTTTCATTGAATAAGCCATCATCGCTTAAGTTTGAGTTTATATGTCTATGATACGCAATACGTATAGCCCAACAACAACTTTCATATTGTAAGCCTGCATAACTTTCTAAACTACGGTCTTGTTTTAAGTCTTGCGTAAGTCGCCCTACAAAAGCCCAGTCTGTATTAATAGCAAAACTTGCTAACAGTGATGCCTGCTCTAAGCTACTACCTGAGACATTACGAGTGTACCTATGGTTCAATTGAACTGAATTATATTTATCAATTTGATAGTTTAGAGACATTTGACTTTTGTTGGTGAAGCTTTCTCGTGTGTTGTATTGAATATCACTACTGATTTGCCATTGGTGATTTAATCGATAAAATAAATTAGCGGCTACAGACGATTGTTGGTTTATTAGGGTATCCATATTAACCGCATCAATAAGTTCATCAAAAGTATTATCGTCAGATAAATACTGTATACGACCGACACTTAAGCGAAAGATTTCTAGGTTCGATTGATCAAGTAGTCGGCTAGTTAACCCCCAAGTGTACTGGTTGGCGCCGGCAATTCTATCTAAACCACTATAACTGCGGTCTCTAAATAAACCATTATAATCATCTTGTAAATTAGTGGTATCGTAAAGACCTATATCCGACTGATTTTTTTCGGGAATATATAAATATTGTATTTGTGGCTCTATGGTTTGAGTAAAGTTATCACCAAACAAAGACAGTTTTCGGTCGAAATTAATACCGCCATGAAACCTGACTTTAGGTAAGGTACGGTTAACATTTGTACTTAATTGACTGCCTACTTGTATGTCACTTTGTTGGTAATAGGTATGCATTAATTTAAATTCAGTATTTAGAAACCATGCAGGGGTTGACATTGGAAAACTTAAACCAGCTTCGACGTGGTAGCGATTTGCGCTGACTTGTTGTTTGGTTGCTGCTTCAAAGCTTGTTAATTCAGAATAGAGTTCAAATTGTCCTTGTAATGTTTGTTCTGAGAAAAGTGTGAAGGGCTGTTGAGCTGAAATTTCAATGTGAGGCAAGGTTTTATAACTCGGTTGGTGATTACCGAGTACTTCAAAGTCTTGCACTTTTATGGTGGATTGCCAGTTTTCACCAAAGTAAGAAAGCTCTCCGACTTGATACAAATAAGCATCGTTTGAGTTATATTCTTTTGAGCCTATGTCGACTAAATAGTTGTCGTCACTAATGGTTGTATAATCAATATAGGCACGAAAACCATCTGAAAATGTACCTATATGTTGCAACCTTGCAAGATAACGAGCGTCGTCGTTTGACGATAACGCATTATCTTTGTTTAAGTATTCTATATTAATGTTACCCGATTGTAGATCTGTTAAATAACGAAATTCGGTTTTTAATTGCGTCCCCCGTTTAGACATATAATTGGGTGTAATAGTCGCGTCTATACTTGGAGCAATATTCCAGTAATAAGGTGTTTCAATCTTTAATCCTGAATTACTGGAGCTACCAATTTTAGGGTATAAAAAACCACTTTTTCGCTGACTTGAAACGGGAAATGAAAAATAAGGTAAATATAAAACGGGTACATCAAAAAGATGAAATTGCGCATGATAAGCTTCGCCTGAACTACCATCGGCTGATATTTCAATTGCAGAGGCTTTTATTTGCCAGTCAGGCTCATCACCTATACAGGTTGTATAGGTTGAATCTAGTAAATTTAAACCATCTGTTGCGCTGATTTGTAATTCACCTGCACTTCCGTGACCAGGGTTGCCATGCAATTGATACGAGGTGTTAAGCATAGTACTGGATTTTTCATTTTTACTGGCATTTAACTCGCTAGCAAGAATATCAATGCTTTGGTTTTGATAATGTATATTTCCTAAGGCATTAAACTCCATCAATAAACGATCAAATGTTAGCTGATCAGCCTTTATGGTTTGGTTTTTATCGATAAGCGTGACATCACCACTAAAGTTAGCAAGCTGATCTTTTTCAATACTGGAGTACTTTGACGTAATACGAATGCTATCATTAGTTACCTGTACAGCATTAGTTGCGATGGGGACAAAATTTGGAATAGCACATTGAAGTTGTGGTTGAGTAGTTTCTTGAACAGTAGTAACAGCAAACGTAGGTAAAGACAATGCTATCGTTAATAAAGCACTACGGGATAAAAGTTGTCGGGAAAAAAGCATTTATTTTTAAGGTTATCTTAAATATACGTGATGAAGCGTATATGATATAGCAAATATAATATTGTAGCTATACCCGCTCCACTTTAAGATGCTCGTTTCAGGAAGTATGAGTCGCTCGGCTTTTCCCTATGGGCTGGTTTGAAACGCTTTATGCTGCTTCAAGTGGAACGGGTATATACCTAAACTTGCATCTTGAGATGGTTTGGGTGTACATGTAGCGCGTAAATAGTAGTTAAAGAATAGGGTAGTAATATAAGCATGCGTATCTGGGGTAAAATTTTAGGGTTTTTATTTGGCTTTATGTTAAGTAAAAGCTTATTTGGTGCTTTATTAGGACTTTGGTTGGGTCATTTGTTTGACAAAGGCCGAGGCTTTAATTTTGATGGCATGACGGGTGGTAAGGCTGATGATGTGACTCGCCAAGCTGCTTTTTTCTATACTACTTTTTCGGTGATGGGGCATGTTGCTAAAGCTAAAGGGCAGGTGACCAATCATGAAATTGCTTTTGCCAGTGCCTATATGGATAAACTTGGGCTTACTAATGAATTACGAGAACAAGCACAAGATGCTTTTCGTGAAGGTAAATCGGACGGGTTTCCTTTAAAAGAGCGCTTGGTTAAATTTAAACGGATTTGTGGTAATCGCCATGATCTACGATTGATGTTTTTAGAAATTCAAATTCAAGTCGCTTTTTCTGATGGTGACTTAGACAGTAAAGAGCGTGAAGTTTTGCACACTATAGCCAAATTTTTAGGCTATTCTGCTCGACAGCTAAATAACTTACTTGAAATGATTATTGCCAGTGAAGCCTTTCATCAAAATTCAGGGCAAGGACAGCAACAATTTAATGGTGGCAATGCACCGACCAGAGCAGGGCAACTTGATAATGCTCATAAAATTTTAGGTGTTAGTAAAGATATGTCAATGGGCGATATCAAAAAGGCCTATCGAAAATTAATGTCGCAGCATCATCCTGATAAGTTAATAGCCAAAGGCTTACCGCCAGCTATGATGGAAGCAGCGAAAGAAAAAACGCAAGATATTCAAGCAGCGTGGGATATCATTTCTAAGCAAGACAAATAAGTTAAGTTGCGAGTAGCGAAATTCAGTTGTGAGCTTCGAGTTATCTTTACGAAGGACAAATAATGTAAAATTTACTGTTTTCGTTGCTCGTAACTTTTTTTGCTTGAAACTTTCTCCTTACCAACCAATAGCTTTCAACCAACTATTTATTTGAATGAGTAACTCTTGTTCAGGGTAGTAGCCTGTAGCCGTATTGTTGATTTGGCGTTGACGATAATAAGCTTTTAATTCTTGGTTTGCTATGGCTAAACGCTGTGCTGCTTTATCAAGCACAATTGGATTATCGTATTTTAGGTATAAATCCAAGATTGGATATTCACTGTAGGCTAATGTTTTTGCAAAAGCAGTATTAGTTTCGTCTATCAACTCATTACTATTTAATAAATAGCTACTTAATAATATTAAGGCATTTGGTGTAGTACTGTTTTGGTCGGAGCTTTGTTGATCAAAAATATCAACTAACATACCGCCATGGTTTCCTTGGGCAATGATTATAACAATGCCAGGATAGTCTTTACTTTTAGTTAGTACAGCGTTAATTAAGGCTGTCAGTTTAGATTTGTATTCATCAATAATTATTTTATTAGCCTTTTGTTGTTCACTGATTTTAAGCGCTTTAGAGGGGTAATTTTTAGGTTTGTTGGCTGGTTGAATACTGATGGTAGTCCAGCCTTGGTTAGGTAGTGTTTTACGTAAAAAATTAATTGCTTTTGGGTTAACAGCCCCTTGTTGCCAATCAGGTAGTAAAATCGCCACGCCTTTGTTATTTATACTGGTATTTTCATCGACCAAGGTAAGATAATCATCTGGACCTGCTAAAATAGGCGCAACTCGATTAGTGGGAAAGTAGTGTGTTAAGTCTTCTTTATGTTGTTGTTCTACTGAAGCAGGTGACGGAATCGTCACCTGCTTTTCTTTTTTATTTTCTTTAGCTGTCTTAACTTCATCTTGCTTATCTTCTTGGGCAAGAACTGTGAAGTTTGTGCAAGTAAAGCTTATGCAAGTAAATAATATTATTATGAGTATTAACTTGAGTTGTGCTTGCACATTATTTCCTTTGTCTTTGTCTTTGTTGATTGTTTATATATCGGCCTTAATACAAAAAGTCTTAATGCTAATGCCTCTAAACTAAAACCTTAATACTAAAGCCTAGATACTTTTAATCATCATTGATGAATTATTGCTAATCAAATGGGCAAGGGCTAACAAAACAGAGCAATTCGCCAGTAACGGGGTGGGCTAAACTTAAGTTTCTGGCATGAAGCTGTAATCTGGTACTAACCGCCAATGCTTTTTCATGAGCATATAGCCGATCACCTAAAATGGGATGGCCTAAGGCTAGCATGTGCACTCGTAATTGATGAGATCGTCCGGTAACCGGCCTTAGTTCAACTAAGGTACTTTCATCGCCAGAACTCAATGTGGAATAGCTAAGTACACTGTAATTAGTCAGTGATTTTTTACCATTGTCATGATCAACCATTTGTTTTGGCCTATTGGGCCAATCACAAATTAAAGGTAAATCAACACTGCCTTCTATTTCAGCCACTTTACCAAAAACCCGGGCAATATAACTTTTTTTAGTTTTTCGTTGCTCAAATTGACGGCTTATTGCTACATGTGCAGGCTTGTTTAATGCCATGATCATGATGCCGGATGTTGCCATATCTAAACGATGAACAATGGTTGCGGTTGGCAAAACGCGTTGTACTCGGTTTTGCAAACAGTCTTGATGCTCTGGCAAGCGCCCAGGCACACTGAGTAAACCACTACTTTTATTGAGCACGACTATATCCTTATCTTGAAAGATAATATCAAGATAAGGAGTCATGGGCGGTTGATAAACAAAGTCAGGATTAGCGGCCATTAGTGTGTTACCACTATCATACGCACTGCTTCAAAGGTTAACTGGGCTTTATCAATATAATGTCTTAGTTCGTCTTGCTGATGGGTAAGAAAGTCAATTTCTGCTTGGCGCACACTCGGGTTAATGGCTTTCAATGCGGTTAATCTTTGTTGCTCTTGCCCGAGTTTACTTCGCATGCTTTTTAAGGCCTTTGTTTGAATGGCCGAGATTTGTTGTTCCCCGTGGGCTTCAGCTTTAGACACTAGTGGCGCAATTTGCGACTTTAATGCTTTAATTAATTGTAAGGCCATTATCTTTTTAACTGGTGTTAGTTGTTTGTCTAGTACTGCTTCGCTGACCTTATTGCCAAGATCATTACCATTTTTATCAACTAAGATGCGAATAGGAGTCGTAGGTAAATATCGGCCAAGCTGCAAATGTGCAGGCGCGGTGGCTTCTACTGTAAATAAACATTCAAGGAAAAAAGTGCCTACAGGTAATGCCTCTGCTTTTAATAAGCCTATGCTGGCATTACCAATTTCATCGCTAAGCACTAAATCTAAAACGCCACGCACCATGGGATGGTCCCACGTTAATAATTGGTAGTTTTCATTAATTAAAGCCGTGTTACGATCAAAGGTTATTGTTGAGCCATCTTCAGGTAAACAAGGAAAGTTGCTATTAAGCATATGCTCACTTTGATTAAGTGCAATAGCATTGTCGGCTTTGTCATCTTGTTGAACGCCGAAAACATCTAAAGCCTGAAACATAAATTGAGGTAAATCAATTTGTCTGTCATTACGCTCTATTTTTTCTACTAATTCATGAGCACGGCCTTGACCAGAAGAGTTCAGTTCAAGTAATTTATCGCGGCCAGATTCTAGCTCGGTTTTAATTACGCAATGCTTTTGCCAACTATCATTGATTAATTTCTCTGCTGATGAGGAGGCGTGTTGAGCGGTTAAGGCTAATGATAATAATTTTTGACCATAGCTTTCAAATACCACTCGACCAGTAATACAAGTATGCTCAAACGCTTTCATACCTTGCTGATACCAATCAAACAATAACTGTTGGGCTGAATCTTCAAAGTAAGGCGTATGCAATCGAATAATTTCAGTTTGTCCTATACGATCTAGACGACCAATACGCTGCTCTAATAAGTCAGGGTTACTGGGTAAATCAAATAATACTAAATGATGAGCAAACTGGAAGTTTCTGCCTTCACTGCCTATTTCAGAACAGAGTAATAACTGTGCGCTGTCTTCATCTTGCGCAAAGTAGGCGGCGGCTTTATCGCGTTCAAAAATAGATAAACCTTCATGAAATACTGCCGCGCGAATACCTTCTTTAACACGCAATGCTGCTTCTAAATCTATGGCGGTTTGTGCATGAGCACAGATAACTAATACTTTTTCTTTTTTTAATGATTTTAATAAATCGATCAAATAATCTACCCGCGGATCAAAGTCTGTCCACTTTTCATTTTGGTGATCAAATCCATAAAGCATTTCTGGCGTAAAAATATATTTAGCTTGTTTAGAGTTTGCGATGGTTTCAGGGCAACCACTCAGCATAAATTCATTAATTGTATCTTGATACTGCTCAGGCATGGTCAGTGGTGCAGGATGTATTTCGCGTGCCGGAAACCCTTTGATTGTATTGCGTGAGTTTCTAAATAAAATACGACCAGTACCGTGTCGGTCAAGCAGCTGCTTTACTAGTTGCTGACGTACTTCTGTTTGATTAGCAGAATTATCGCTATTAAGTGCTATTAACTGTTCGCTAATATCAGATTCTTTTAATAATGCCGTTAAGGTGCTTTCTTGTTCGTTAGTTAATTTCTCTTTTTCAACTAAGGCATTGGCAGCATCGGCAACTTCACTATAATGAGACTCTTCTTCAATAAACTTTTCATAATCATAAAATCGGTCTGAATCAAGTAAACGCAAACGAGCAAAGTGACTTTCATGACCTAATTGATCTGGCGTGGCTGTCAGCAGTAAAACCCCTGGAATTACTTGCGCTAATTGCTCAATACATTGATATTCCATACTTGGTTTATCTTGTTGCCAATTTAAATGGTGAGCTTCATCTACCACCATTAAATCCCAATCCTCGCTTATTATCGCTTCATACCATTTAGGGTTGTTTGTGACAAAACCTAAATTAACTAAGACAAGTTGCTCACTGCTAAAAGGGTTAGTGTCATCTTCGCCAGCTGTTTCAACACATCTGTCATCATCAAAAATGCTGAATTTTAGATTAAAACGACGCAGCATTTCCACTAACCACTGATGCATTAATGATTCAGGTACTATGATCAAAATACGTTGAGCTCTACCACTAACCAGCTGTTGATGAATGATTAAACCCGCTTCAATAGTCTTTCCTAAACCTACTTCATCGGCAAGTAACACCCGTGGTGCAAAGCGGTTTCCGACTTCATCGGCTATATAGAGTTGATGAGGAATAAGGCTTACACGTCCGCCAGTTAAGCCCATTAACTCTGATTGCTGTTGCTCATATTGGTGGCGTAAACAGTCTTTGCGCAGGCGGAACCAATCAAGCCGGTCTACTTGGCTATTGAGTAAGCGATCATGCGGTTTATTAAATTTAATAAAGTGATCTATCATCACTTCTTTTAAAGATGCTGTTTCTAAGTTGTCTTGTCGTACGCCATGATAAGTCAAATTACCATGCGCTTCGCTGGTTGATTCAACTTTTAACATCCAGCCTTCATGACTTGGAATAAGATCACCGCTATTAAAAATAACACGGGTTAATGGCGCATTGGCTTTTGCATACTGACGAGATTCGCCTGTGGCAGTAAAAACAATGTTAACAAATCGGTGTTCTATACCAGTAACTGTTCCTAATCCTTGATCTGATTCACTGTCACTGATCCAACGTTGGCCGGGCTGAAATGGCATATAATAGAACTCCAAAAAAACTTAAAAAATTAACATGAAAAAAACGGCGCTATAGTAACTGTTAGTGATTAATAATCATAGTTAGCATTATTAAAAAAGCAGTATTTTGGCATTTTTCTTGTTAAGAGCTAAATAAACTGCCATTGTTAAATGGTAGTTGACGATCATGTTTTGTTGCACAGTTTTTTTATCATTAGTGCTGGAGAGGCTTATATGAGTGAAGAAAAAATTGTTTCTATTCCCGATATTAAAATCCTATTGCACAAATCTTTCGCCTTATTATCCTTTAAAAAACAGGGTGTAGTGGTTTCAATACCAGTACTTGAAGAGTTAAACTCGATTAAAGGCAGGCTAAAAAAGCTAAGTTATGACGTCTGTGCTGCTATTCGCGCTTTAGCATCACCAACGGTAGTTCAAAAAACCAATATTTTCCTTTTACCTTTTATTGCATTAACCAGCAATAAAGCATTAAGTAAAAATAATCTTGAGGTGAACATCTAATGAAAAACGCTAATGAAAACAGAAATCCACGTGTACTTGATACGTCTGCTTTAGTTCATGATCCAAAGAGTTTGTTAGCTTATCAGGATGATATCTATATTTGTTTAACCGTATTAGAAGAATTAGATAACTTGAAAGAGCGTACAGATAAAAATGTTTCCCAAGATGCTCGTCTTGTTATTAGAATGCTCGAAGACATTATAAATGGTCATTCCAGCGAAGAGATGGAAAAGGGGATTCAGTTACCAATAACGGAAACAGCGAAACGCGGAAAATTATTTATAGGCATCGATACTCAAATTGATTTTGCAAAAGAGCTAAAGCACGCGATTGGAAGTGATGCTGATAATCGAATAATAAATTATGCTCTCTATTTACAAAAAGAGTTAAAGCAAGATGTAACAATCGTTAGTCGTGATATCAATATGCGATTGAAAGCACGAACAATTGGCGTTAATGCTGAAGATGTATTAGTTGACCATCAAATAGCAGATATTGATTTGCTCTATACCGGTGTTCAAGCTTTTACGGGAGATTTATTTGATCGATGTGAAGAGGAAAAAGACTTTGCTATGTCTGGAAAATTATATCGTTTTAATCGTGATATTTTTAATGATGAAGCACAACCGAACATGTATTGGTATGATGAAGTTGGTCATGTAGGAAAAATAAAAGAAGTTACTGACGAACATGTTTTTACGACATTACTTCAACGAAAACCAGAGAAAATTTGGGGAATACTTCCTAAAAATCAACGACAAGCAGTCGCTTTGGATCAACTTACTGATCCAGATTTCGACCTAAATATCATCCTCGGCCCAGCGGGTTCTGGTAAAACATTTCTAGCGATTGCTGCTGGGTTGCATCAAGTACTTGAATTTAAACAATATAAAAAAATTGTCGTTGTGAGGAGTAGAGATTTTATGGATGATGATCCTGGATTTTTGCCTGGTGACTTAACTGAGAAATCACTACCACTCTTGGCTGGTGTTACCGATGCATTAATTTCAATGCATTCACACGATGAAGAGGATTTAAAAAGTGCTCGAGCTACGGTAGAGCATATTATTGACCGAGCGAATATAGAGTTTACTAGCATGGCCTATTTTAGAGGTCGCTCAATTGATGATGCAGTGCTTATTATCGATGAGGCACAAAACATGACACGTGCTCAAATGAAAGGAATGCTCAGTCGAGGGGGGCGAAACTGTCGAACAATTGTGCTTGGAAATCTTGCTCAAATTGATGATAGGTTTGTAACACCAGCAAGCTCTGGAGCCAGTGCTGCCGTGAATATTTATAGAGATTATGAAAAGGGCAGTGTTTTAATCTTTGATGAAGTTGAAAGAAGTTCACTGGCTGAATTTACTGAAAAGAATTTTTAGTCACAGTTCCATTAGATCATTACACATATTAGCCTATGGTAAGATAAGACATGAGTCGACGGTAAAACTTAATGATACTTATTGCTAGAACCTGACATTCTCAGAATAATTACAGAGCAAAGCGATCAAGTAAAATATTTATAACACTTTTGATACGCCTCATGGAAAATCATGCTTATTAATTGTTTTTATAGTTTTATTGCGTAGACTAAAAGTACTTAAATACTTTATTGAAAATCCTATTGAGGCTAGTAAATATCTCCTAGTTGGTTTAGGCGATCAAAAAGAAAAGTATTGATTGTATAAATTATAAATACGAGGGGCGAGGATGGAAAATGAAAGTATTAACAAACCCGAGATAATATTAGTTTTTCAAGACTTAGATATAGTAGAGCCTTTAACGGATAGAATTAAAAACTTGTCAAAAAGCTACCAAGCTATTCCACTCAAAAACTTTTGTATTGATACTGTTCGGTTGATGCAACCCAAAATTATATTGTTTTCCACTGTAAATTTAGTCACGAGTATTGAATTATATATAAAATTCCTTGAGTCCTGTAATGATACTCTGCTTGAGCATCATTCAATTTTATTGACAAATAATAAAGAATCACAAAGGGCATTTGTTGCTTGCGCAAATGGATTGTTCGATAACTATGTCGTAATAAATCCTTTGAATGAACCTAACCGTCTATCCCTAATCCTTATAAAGGCGCTAGAATTAATTTCTGAACACCGTAGTAAGGGAATAACGAAACTGTTAAGAGAAGGAAACGGAAGCCTGGCAATTTGTATTGAAAAAGGAGCTGAACTAAGAAAGGGCCTACAGAAAAATATAGAACAATGTGGAGATGTTATGGTCAATGCATCCCAAAGAGCGAGTTTGAATGCAAATGATAATAACAAAATGGCTACAGATATCGAGGCAGCGATTAATACGCTTTCTGAACAAATAAATAATGATTTTAGCGAATTGGCTAGCGAACTCCAACACGTTAAAAATTTGAATGAACAAGCAATTGTAACAGTTGACAATCAAAGTAATAAAAATAAAGTAAAATTGAATCATCAAGTAAAAGAACCTCTTTTAAAAAAGGAACAAAAGCTTGAAGAAAGTACACTTGCTCGCTCAGAGTCAATGCAGTACAAATTGTTAGTTGTCGACAGTTCGGTGTTATCTTCTAAAACTATCATTGATATTTTTGAGAAGAACAACTTTGACGCGACAGCTGCAAATAATGGTGAAGAAGCCCTTGAAAAGTACACGCTTAGTAAGCCTGATGTGATAATCCTAGAATGTAAATTTTCTGATATAGACGGCATTGAAATTATTAAACGGATACGTACTATGGGTAGCACAACACCTGTTATAGTGATGACTAGCGATAAGAACAAATCTTTTATCAATAAATTTGTTCCGTTCGGTATAGGGGCATATATTATTAAACCTTCTACTGAAAAAACAATACTAGATACCGTGTTACACGAATTATCTAACCCGACAAAAATCCTTCCACAAGGCGGTCATTATGATTTGGTAAAATGGATACCTGAATATTTAATTGGAAATAAAATGGTGGACATACACCATAAAGAATTATTTTCACTCGTCAATGAGTATTTGCGAAATGACAATGATTTTGATGCCTTATTAGATACATTTAATAGGCTACTTTCCTATACTAAAATGCACTTTAAAGCGGAAGAAAAAATATTAATTGATAATGGTTACCCTTTAGCCGAAGCTCATATAGAAAAGCATAGAATATTCACAGATAAAATGACTGTGTTGCGGAATAAATTGAATTCAAAAAATCCTGATATACAAGAGAGAATAGGCATATATTTATATAAATGGCTTGCTAATCATATTCTGAAATCTGATATGCATTACAAAGAATATTTTGCACGAAATAAAAGTAGTGTTCTAGAATAGCGTAACAGCAACCGGTTCAGGAGCCAGTGTTTTTAACTTTATCTTGATTTTATTCGTTTTATGCATTTGCCTTAGTTATGATAGCGTTAAATAATAAACTATTATTCTTGAGCTAAGGCATAGCCGTGTTATATAAGAACGCAGAAAACACTGTATTTAGGCGCTATAATACTGCAGTTGTCGTTGCCTTTATTATTATTGTGTTCATAGCGCTAACGGCAGCATCACTACGTTATTATAGTGAACTGTCTACACATAAACAGCGAGGGTTAAACGAACTAAGTAGCCACGCTCATCAACTTAACGCTATGCTTGTACAAAGCGAACAAACAATTTCAGGTATTCAAGAGTTTGCTCACTATGCACTTAAACACCCAAGCGAATTATATTCACAAATCCCACCCTTAAGACAAGATGGCGCATTATTTTTTTTAGATAAGCCACGTCGACACTTCTTTAAACAAGACAAGCGCCTTAGCGGAAACATTACTGGTTTTGGCAATATAGAACAATTTAGCACATTAAAAAAACAAGAAATATCAATGGCTAATGCTTTAACTCCCGCGTTTGTTGCTGCGCAAAAAGTTATTGAAGAAGCAGTGTGGTTTTATTATGTATCTGTAGATCAGTTCGTTAACATTTTTCCCTGGATCGGCCGTGATAGTTGGCGCTTTAGTGATCGCATGTTAACGAATGCTCACGCACAAAAAATAAAGCAACTGGGTTTTGAAAATAATAAAGTTATTTGGTCATCTCCTTATATAGATTCCGCGGGTACAGGAATGAATACTTCTTTAGGAATTGGCGTTTATCGGGACAAAAAAATGCTTGGCGCTATGGTTATTGATATCAGTTTAGCGCGCTTACAACAAAGTTTGCCTGAGTTAGACTCAGGTGAGCAAGGTTTAGTGCTATTTAATCAAGATAATGACATTTTAATTTTTAAACAAAAAGGCAAAGAGGCATTAAGTTACCGAGCATCATGGCAAAAACTGCTGCCTAAGGCTTTGCATCACTTAAATGAACAGCATTTAGCACAGTTGCCTAACTCATTACAAATAGGTGACTGGTTAGTTGAAAAGCAAACCTTACCGGTTAACGGTTGGACCTTATTGAAATATCAACCGTACGAGAGTTTCATCTTACCTTTACGTAGTCATTTTGTTTTCATGTTTACCATTTTATTGATTGGGCTATTGGCTTTTCTTATGTTGGTAAATGCAATGACTAGACGTAGTTTTATTAAACCTACTCATGATTTTATTAGTCATATTGAATATTGTGCAGAAGGTGATCCAGGCAAAATAAAAGCGAATGCAGATTGGTTACACTGGTTTGTATTAGTTGAAGATATTTTCACACAAAACCGCAGCCTTTTATTACAATTAAAAGAGCAAAATGAAGTGCTTGATAGTAGGGTTTTAGAAAAAACCCAAGCATTACAAGATACTAGTGCAAAACATCAACGTGATTATGCGTTATTGCGCTCAGTAATGAATGCGATTCCTGAATTAATTATTTTTAATGATCCTCAGGGAAAGTTAATGGGGTGTAATAAAGCTTTTGCAAAGCTAAGCGGCCTTTTAGAGCATGAAATGTTAGGTTTTCAAGCAAGTAGTTTTATGCCTCAAGGACTGGCTTATGAATTAGCTTGCTTAAATGATGGCTTTAACAATGCTTATCCTCAACAAGCGCTCATCGAAGCGGATGAAGAAAGTTATCAAGGTTATTGCAATCAGTTCACGAATGATCAAGGCGAAGTGCTTGGCACTATTACTATTTTACAAAATGTCACTGAGAGGCAAGCAACACAATCAGCGCTAGAGAAGGCAAAAAACCAAGCGGAATATGCTAACCAAGTTAAAATTCAATTTTTAGCTAATATGAGCCATGAAATAAGAACGCCAATAAATGCTATGCAAGGCATGATGGATTTACTTAACCGCACTTTACTAGATGCAAGGCAAAAGCATTATTTAGCAAATGCGCAAACCGCAGCTTTTTCTTTATTGCACCTTGTTGATGAGTTATTGGACTTGTCTAAAATTGAGGCAGGTAAAATGCTTATAGTTAAAGAAGCGGTGAACTTGCCTGATATTATCGATAAGGCATTAAAACTTAATGCGGCAAGTGTTTATGCAAAGAACCTAATCATGCGAGTAGAATTATCAGCTAAGGTACCTAGTTTGATAATGAGTGATGAAATGCGTTTAGTACAAGTTTTATCAAATTTGTTAAATAATGCTATTAAGTTTACCGAGCACGGAGGAGTTGCTTTACTCATTGATACTGTTGGCATAAGTGAAGACAATGCTTTAGTACGCTTTAAGGTAAAAGATACTGGAATTGGTATCGCCAGTGATAAACAAGGGCACTTATTTGAAGCCTTTACACAAGCTGATATTTCGATGACGCGCAAGTACGGTGGCTCAGGGTTGGGTTTATCTATTTGCCAACAAATTGTAAAATTACTGGGTGGAGAAATAACGTTAAAAAGCAGCCTAGATGAAGGCTCTGAATTTAGCTTTATTTTACCTTTTTCATTGCCTTGTGAGGATGATAAGCAAACTTTAAGTTTTGATAAAAGTGCTATTGATAACTTAGGAACAATAAAATTTTGTGTAATTAATCAAATATTATCACCAAGTATTATCGAGACAATTGAAAGTTTGTCATGGCGTTGTGGCCAATTTGATGACTTGAGTGCATTGTCAGATACACTTTCTAACGCTGAACAGTCAACTGATTCAATCGTGCTATTAATTGATGAAGGTGTTTTCTTACAGCAAAAATTAGCAGCAGAAGCTGTAGGTATAGATTGGTCAGCACATATCGATTTAATTGCTCTATGCCAGCCGATAATGCGTGAACTAAACAGTGACACCTGTCAGCAATTAGATAAGCTGGATGTCGCTTATACTTTGCTAGATACGCCATTATACCGTTACGCTTTAGAACAAATTACAAGGGTATTAATCAATACGCCACTAAACAAACAAACCCAACTAAAAGACTCAATTGAATTACCTGAAAATTCGCCAGAATCATTCATTGAAGAATCAACAAATAGTCTAGATGATTTATCTGGTATTAGTGTTTTATTAGTAGAGGATAACTTGGTAAATCAGTTAGTGGCTAAAGAGTTATTAATGAGTTTGAAAGCGAAAGTTACTATAGCAGACAATGGTCAGTGCGCATTAGATTTACTTGATGAAAAAGCATTTGATGTAGTGTTAATGGATATACAAATGCCTATTATGGATGGGCTAACGGCAACAATGGAAATTCGTAAGCAAGATAAACATCACCATTTACCAATCATCGCAATGACGGCACACGCTCGCGAAGAGGATAAACAGCGCAGCTTGGCTGCAGGTATGAACTTACATATGTCAAAACCAGCAACCGGAAAGTTATTATTGATAAGTATTTTACAAGCACTAGAACTTGATTTAACTTAAATTATTATCTAACGGCCACTCTTGCTGATCGGGAGGTGAAACGATTCGGTTAGCTTAGAGCTTTAGAAAAAAGTCGCTCTAATCTATTAATGGTATCTTTGATATTATTTACATCAGTTGGCGCAATAAAAATAGTATCGTCGCCGGCAATTGTGCCCAGTACACCATCACTTTTACCTAAGCTATCTAACAAGCGAGCAATTAATTGTGCAGCGCCTGGGCTTGTTTGAATAATGATCATCATGCCATTATGTTCTATTTCTAATACTAATTGCTTTAATGGACTCTGTGCAGTTGGCACTCCGAGCTCTGCAGGTAAACAATAAACCATTTCTTGGCGGGCGTTACGTGTGCGTACTGCGCCGAACTTGCTTAGCATCCGTGATATTTTTGATTGGCTGATATTATCAAAACCTAAAGATTTTAATGCATCAACAATTTCGCCTTGCGAACCGAATTGCTCTTGTTTTAATAAATCTTTAAATGCTTGTACTAGTGCTTCTTGTTTTTGTTGGCCATTCATTGTGTGAGATCTAACCCTTTTTTCTGTTTACGCAAACAGCCTCAAGTTAAATTATATATTTTGAAGTTGCTTGGTTTAGTCTTAAGACTAAAGTTGAATTTTTTCAAATATTGATTATACGCTATCATATATACAATAATAATTGTTTTTTTGTTGGCTATGCTATATCTTTTGCACAATGAAATTTACGTATTTACTCGAATAATATTTATTATATAGTTTTACATCCACTTTAATTTCGGAGAGAACACATGAAAGTAGCAGTTTTAGGCGCAGCTGGCGGTATCGGTCAAGCATTATCTTTACTATTAAAAACTCAATTACCTGCAGGTTCTGAGTTATCTTTATATGACGTTGCGCCAGTTGTACCAGGTGTTGCTGTTGATTTATCACACATCCCTACAGCTGTTAAAGTTGCTGGTTTTGGTGCTGACGATTTAGCGGGTGCACTTTCAGGTGCTGATATTGTAATTATTCCTGCAGGTATGCCGCGTAAGCCTGGTATGGACCGTGCTGATTTATTTGCAGTAAATGCAGGTATCATCAAAACATTAGCAGAAGGCATTGTTGCTAGCTGTCCAAAAGCTTTAGTTGGTATTATTACTAACCCAGTCAACGGCACTGTGCCAATTGTTGCTGAAGTATTCAAAAAAGCGGGTACTTATGACAAAAACCGTGTATTTGGTGTAACAACTCTTGATGTAATTCGCAGTGAAGCATTCATCGCTGAATTAAAAGGCTTGAACGTAAGTGACGTTAAAATACCAGTAATTGGTGGTCACTCAGGTACAACAATTTTACCACTTCTTTCACAAGTTGAAGGCGTTACTTTCTCTGATGAAGAAGTTGCGGCGTTAACTCCTCGCATTCAAAATGCTGGTACTGAAGTTGTAAATGCTAAAGCTGGTGGCGGTTCTGCTACACTTTCAATGGGTGCAGCAGCAGCACGTTTTTGTATGTCGCTAGTTAAAGGCCTACAAGGCGAAGACGTTGTAGATTACGCTTATGTTGACGTTGAAGGTGGTGATGCACCATTTTTTGCTCACCCAGTACGTTTAGGCGTAAATGGTGTTGCTGAAATATTACCTTACGGTGAATTAAGCGCGTTTGAAGAAAAAGCCAAAAATGACATGCTTGAAACATTAAAAGCTGACATCCAAGAAGGTGTTGATTTTATGGCGTAAAGCCAAAATCTAGTCTCGAGTTATTAGTATCGGGTTACGAAGAAAGCTTACTGATAGTAAGCTCTTCGCAACTCGCTACTTTACTTTCTCGTAACTGAGTTTACTTCACCCCCTTTGAAATAAGAAACTCAGCATACTCTTTATCTGTTCTCATAATGTGATTCGTTAACCATCGTTTCAGAAATAGCATTAAATCAGCGCTCATTGTTCCTTGAGGGTTTTCAATAAATCTTTCTTTTAATTCGACTACTTGAGCAATTAGTTCACTGTGTTGACGTTTGTGTTCAACCGAATCAGCATATCCATACTCAGCAAACATATTTTCTTCATAGGAAAAATGCTTTTGGGTATAAGCCGCTAATCCGGTAAATATTTTACCTAATAATTCATGTGAGCTATTTGTTAACATGGCATCATTAAGGGCATTGATCATATTAACTAGCTTTTTGTGTTGCTCATCAATGCTATCAATACCAACACTTAATTCGGCTGTCCATTCAATTAGTGGCATAAAATCACCTTACAATATTTAATAACCTTTTGTTAACGTTAGTTGTAGCCATTGAAATACACAAGCCAAAGTTCACGTAAACCTGTGTTAGATCAATAAATAGAGTAACAGGTCAAAATATTATTTTCCCCAGGGATTCGAAGGGGTAGAAGATCGCTCACGCGTTTTTTTAGCGCGTTTTTGCCTAAGGTTTTCAGCATCATCAAAACTTAACTCTGCAGGTGCTCCAGGTTTTTGATGTGCCGGTACTATACGATCACGTGGCGGTAATTCAAATTGGCTATCATCGGCAAGAGGCAAGTTTTTATATTGATATAAATAAAAAGCTTCAACCTTATCTTTTGCCCAGTTTGTTTTTTTAAGGAACTTTAGACTAGACTCAATGCTTGGGTGTGTTTTAAAGCAATTTAAACTTAAATAAGCATTCAAAATCTCAAAACCGTAATGCTCCACTAATTCAGTAAGTACTTGCTCTAAACCAATACCGTGCAATGGGTTGTTTTCATATATATTATCTGAACTCATAATGTTTTACTCTGCTTTAAATGATTAAGCACTGCGATTCGCAGCAATATGGGCTAAGGAAACTAACGCTTTTTTATAATCAGATTCAGGCAATATAGATAAAGCATTGATGGCCTTGTCTGCTTCTACTTCCGCTTTTTTCTGCGTATAAGCTAATGCACCAGTTTGTTTCATTGCAGTTAAAATATCATCTAAATGCTCCATGCCATTGCCGTGCTCTATAGCGTCACTAATCAATTGTCTTTGTTCAGCTGTGCCATGTGCCATGGCGTAAAGTAGTGGTAATGTGGGTTTGCCCTCTGCTAAGTCATCACCGACATTTTTACCCATTTCTTTAGCATCAGCGGTGTAATCCATAATGTCATCAACTAATTGAAAAGCTGTGCCTAGATATTTACCGTAATCAGCCATGGCTGTTTCAGTCGCACTATCTTGTTGGGTAATAATAGCAGCAAGTCTAGTCGCTGCTTCGAACAACTTAGCCGTTTTGCAATAAATGACCTGTAAATAGCTTTCTTCAGTGGTTTTTGGGTCATTACAATTCATTAACTGTAATACTTCACCTTCAGCGACTATATTTGTAGCGTCAGATAAAATATCCATAATGCGCATGTCACCCAACTTGGTCATCATTTGAAAAGAGCGTGTGTAGAGAAAATCACCCACTAATACGCTAGCACTGTTACCAAATAATGCATTGGCAGTTTCTCTGCCACGGCGCATGTTAGATTCATCAACCACATCGTCATGCAATAAGGTAGCGGTGTGTATAAACTCAATAATGGCAGCAATGGTGCAGTGTTTATCATCAAGCTCTTCAGTATTCGCTTGGTTCAGAGCTTGTGCTGTTAACACCGTCAGCATAGGGCGCATGCGCTTACCACCGGCATTAACAATATAGATGCCTAATTGATTGATCAAAGCAACGTCTGAGTGTAACTGACTATAAATAAGATCATTAACCTTGGTCATATCATCTTGTGAGAGTGCTTGAATTGCTTTTATATCCACTATACTTAATTTCCACTTGGGCTAGGCGGTTTTATATAACCACTATATCGATGGGATTGCATACCAGTTCCACTTGAAAATGCAGAAACGCTCATCTTCAGGTGAAACGGGTATATATATAGTAAATTCTACACTATATTCGCTGATATAAAAGCTTACAGAAAAGGTTTATAATGACTTTGCCGTGAATTTATTTTATGAATTCTTTCTAATAGTTAAAAACTTTATAAATGATCGTTTTTATACTTGCTCTACTGAGTATCTTCGCGTAGAATTCGCGCCCTATATTTTTAAAATTAGCAACACATAAGTTGTTGCAGTACGGAGTAGCTATGTACGCGGTATTCCAAAGCGGTGGTAAACAGCATCGTGTAACCGAAGGGCAAACAGTTCGTCTAGAAAAGCTTGAGCTTGAAGTAGGCGCAGCAGTAGAATTTGATAACGTTTTAATGATCGCCGATGGCGAGAACATCAATGTAGGCGCGCCTTACGTTGCTGGTGGTAAAGTAGTGGCTGAGGTTGTAAACCAAGGTCGTGCTGATAAAATTACTATAGTAAAATTCAAACGTCGTAAGCATTCACGCAAACAAGCGGGCCATCGTCAATGGTTCACAGAAGTGAAAATTACTGGTATTAACGGCTAATTAGGAGCATTTTGACATGGCACATAAGAAAGCGGCAGGTAGTACACGAAATGGTCGTGATTCAGAATCAAAACGTTTAGGTGTTAAGCGTTTCGGTGGTGAATCAGTGTTAGCAGGTAACATCATTGTTCGTCAACGTGGTACTCGTTTCCACGCTGGTAGCAATATGGGTATCGGTAAAGACCACACTTTATTCGCATTAGCTGACGGAAAAGTTCAGTTTGAAGTGAAAGGACCAAAGAGTCGTAAGTTTGTTAGCATCATCGCTGACTAAAAATAACTTAGAACTCTAAAAACCTCGCTTCATAGCGAGGTTTTTTTTTACCTATTTATTACGTTCTTGTTGTGATGATTCTTTCTTCAGGAAAAATCGTTTATACTAGCAAGATATAAACCACAAGACTTTAGGGTTGTGTAAAACACCATGAAATTTGTTGATGAAGTTGAGATCAGAGTTGAAGCGGGTGATGGTGGTAACGGCTGTCTCAGTTTCCGTAAAGAAAAATTTATTGAGTATGGCGGCCCTAATGGCGGTGACGGCGGTGACGGTGGTGATGTTTACCTTATTGCTGACGAAGGCCTGAATACGTTAATCGATTATCGTTTTGAACGTTTTCATCGTGCTAAACGTGGTCAAAATGGTCAACCCCAAAATTGTACAGGTAGAGGCTCTGAGGACTTAGTCTTGAAAGTTCCTGTTGGTACACGCGTTGTTGATGTTGATACCGGTGAACTACTCGGTGACTTAACCCATAAAGATCAAAAACTGCTAGTTGCTAAAGGCGGCTGGCATGGTTTAGGTAACTTACGCTTTAAAAGTAGTACCAACCGAGCGCCTCGTCAAAAAACTGATGGCACCCCAGGTGAGATTCGCAATCTCAAATTAGAGTTATTATTATTAGCGGATGTTGGTTTGCTTGGCTTGCCTAATGCTGGTAAGTCTACACTTATTCGTAGTGTCTCTGCGGCTAAACCTAAAGTGGCTGATTATCCGTTTACCACTTTAGTTCCTAATTTAGGTGTGGTGCGATTAGACTCGCAACGTAGTTTTGTTATTGCTGATATTCCAGGCATTATTGAAGGTGCAGCAGAAGGGGCTGGGCTTGGAACTCAGTTTTTAAAACATCTTGAGCGTTGTCGTATCTTATTACACGTTATTGATATTTTACCAGTTGATGGCTCAGATCCGCTTGAAAATGCCAAAACCATTATTAGCGAATTAGAGCAGCATAATGCAAAATTAGCAGGTAAACCTCGTTGGGTTGTTTTCAATAAGTTAGATTTAGTACTTGAAGATGAAGCGAAAGAAATAACCGATGCTATTTTAGCTGGTCTTGATTGGAAAGGTGAAGTACATAGTATTTCTGCTTTTAATCGTATGGGTACGCAAGAGCTATCCCAAAAAGTAATGACTTTTATTGAAGAGTTACCACCAGAGGAAGAAGAAGCGCCTATTGATGGTAAAAGTGTTGAGTTTAAATGGGATAGCTACCATGAAGATGCGATGGCTGATGATGGCTTAGATGACGATCTTGATGATGAAGATTGGAACGAAGATGATTACGATGTTGAAGTAGAATATCGCCCTTAAGCGCAATTAACAAATTTTATAAAGCCCTGATTTATACTCATGTTACATGTGGATGAATCAGGGCTTTTTTTTTATTGCCAATCTAGCGATAATAGAATCTCTTAATTTTGTATAAATACTAACGAATATAATTTATTTCAGGATCTCCATGACCATTCTTTCTATGATAGTTGCCACAGCTGATAACAATATAATCGGTAAAGATAACGACATGCCGTGGCATTTACCTGCCGATTTAGCCTATTTTAAAAAAGTTACTTTAGGTAAGCCTATTGTTATGGGTCGAAAAACTTATGAATCAATTGGTCGACCGTTACCTGGACGAAGAAATATTGTTATTTCGCGTGATGAAAACTATGTGCCTAAAGTAAATGGCGCTGCTGCTGGTATTGATATAGTGACTTCAGTTGAACAAGCGTTAGCGTTAGTTGATGGCTCAGATGGCAATGATGCAGTAGAAGAGATAATGGTGATCGGTGGTGGCGCAATCTACAAACACTGTTTACCCAAAGCTGATCGTTTATATGTTACTCATATAAAAGCCGCTATTGATGGTGACACACAGTTTCCAGCTTATGATGATGGTTGCTGGAAAAAAACGGCTAGTGAATTACGAGCAAGTGATGATAAAAATGCCTACGACTTAGATTTTTGCGTCTACCAGCGAGGAATAAATGAAGGGTAATCTTCTTTTAAAAGCTCAAAACTACAACAGTAACTTTATCGCATTAATCGTGCTTATTCTCGGCGTTTGCTCTGCTTTATATGTTAATTACTTCGTTGAAGAGACAATGGTAGGGGCTGCTTATCATTATGGTTTATGGTCCTTACTACCGGCTTTTATCACAATACTTTTATCTTGGTTAACGCGGGAGCCATTAACAGCATTATTAAGTGGCATTGCTATTGGCGCCTTTATGATGGGGCAATATGATCTTACTGATCAAATACTGATACCTGCGATGGCTCAAACGGGTACAGCAGGACTATTGCTACTTTATTTATGGCTGTTAGGTGGCCTATTAGGTATTTGGTCAAAAACGGGTGCTCACAAGCTTTTGCTGATTATATGATTGAGCATTTTGTTCGTGGTCAACGATCTGCCAAGTTAGTTGCGTGGTTTTTAGGTATTTTGTTTTTTCAAGGTGGCACTATGAGTACGGTGTTGGTGGGTACGACCGTTCGCCCATTGGCTGATAAAGCCGGTATTAGCCATGAAGAAATGAGCTATATCGTTGATTCAACCGCATCTCCAATCGCTATTGTTATCGCTTTTAATGCTTGGCCTGCTTACATACAAGCGTTGATATTTGTGCCAGGTGTGGCATTTTTAGCAACAGAAGCCGATCGTTTAGCCTTTTTCTTTTCTGCTGTGCCTTTTAGTTTTTATGGCATTCTCGCGGTAATTGGGACTTTACTGTTAAGCCTCAATATAACTAAATTTTCAGGAAAGAGAATTAGGGATGCTCACATTAGAGCAGCAACGACAGGTGAGTTAGATGCCCCAGGCGCTAAACCATTAAGTGCTAAAGAATTGCAAACCTGCGATGTGCCCAAAGGCTATAACGCTCATGTGCTTGAATTTATTTTACCTTTAGTTAGTTTAATTGCTATCGCGGTACTTACTTTTGTTTTTTATGGCACACCTAAAATTAATTGGGCCTTTGGTGCTGCGCTGCTTATTAGTGCATTTACTGCGTTAGCGAAAGGTATGTCGTTGAGTCAGGTTATCGATGGTTTTGGTAATGGGCTAAAGGGCGTTGTGTTAGCTTCGGTGATATTGATGTTAGCAGTCACTATTGGCGCAATCAGTAAGCAAATTGGAGGGGGAGTCTATCTTGTTTCTTTACTGAGTGAGCAGTTACCTTATTGGTTATTACCTGTGATATTACAATTGATGGCAATGATTATTGCTTTTTCTACAGGTACAAGTTGGGGCACATTTGCCATTGCTTTTCCACTTGCTATGCCATTAGCTTGGGCTATTGCGCAAAGTGCGGGGATTAATAACCCTGAACTATTTATGATAATTTGTTTTGCATCAGTACTTAATGGCAGTGTGTATGGCGATCAATGTTCACCTATTTCTGATACCACTATTTTAAGTTCAATGACCACTGGCTGTGACATGATGGATCATGTTAAATCACAAATAGTGCCTGCTACTTATGCGGCGGGCTTAGCTGCTGTTTTGTGGACATTAACCGTCGTATTCTTTGCTTAGTTGCACACATTAGATAAAAAAGCCAAAATTGCTTTTTAAACAATATTGGCTTTTTAATAAGTGTTTAACTTGAAGTTGTATGGCCTAATTAAAAGGAAAAAGCACGGAATTGATGACCATCATTACTCCGTACATCCTGTACTGTACCTTGCAGGCCATCCTTCTGATGTTCAAATTATTTCCAGAAGAATTTGTGAGTACTTTTAACGCCTCAATTAGGTTCTACAGCAAAAAAGTGAACACTTATTGTGTGACAAAGTCTAAAATACCCATTGCCGCTTTACGACCTTGATCAACAGCAGTGACCACTAGGTCTGAGCCAAGTACCATATCACCACCAGCAAATATGTTTTGTTCACTGGTTTGTAAAGCAAAATCACTATTCTCTACGGCAACAACGCGACCGCGTGAATCAAGTTTCACACCAGCATCTATCATCCATTGTGGCGGACTTGGTAGGAAGCCAAAGGCGATAACTACCGCATCAGCTTCCATAATAAATTCGCTATCTTCAATTGGCTCTGGGCTACGTCTACCATTGGTATCCGCTGCACCGAGCTGGGTTTTAACAAATTTAACACCAATAGCTTTACCAGAGGCATCAATGGCAATATCAAGCGGCTGAATATTAAATTCAAAGTTAACACCTTCTTCTTTGGAGTTTTGTACTTCGCGTGGAGAACCTGGCATATTGGCTTCATCACGGCGATAAGCACAAGTAACTTGTGTTGCACCTTGTCTAATGGATGTGCGTACACAATCCATAGCGGTATCGCCACCACCGAGTACGATAACTTTTTGTCCATCAAAGCTAACATATTCTTTAATATTTTTATCAGTTGCTTTGGTGATACCCATTAATTTTTGGGTGTTAGCAATTAAGAAGTCTAACGCGCTATATACACCGGCAGCACCTTCATGCTCAAAACCACCAGTCATATCGGTATAAGTGCCCAAGCCTAAAAATACCGCATCGTATTCTTGGCTTAGCTCTTCAAAGCTAATGTCGACGCCTACATCGACATTTAAGCGAAATTCAATGCCCATGCCTTCAAATATCTCACGGCGGGTTTGAATAACTTCTTTTTCTAACTTAAAAGAAGGAATGCCAAAGGTTAGTAGACCACCAATTTGAGAGTGTCGATCGTATACTACAGCATCAACACCGTTTCGCGTTAGTACATCAGCACAAGATAGCCCAGCAGGCCCTGCGCCTATAATAGCAACTCGTTTGCCTATTTTAGTTACACCTGATAAATCAGGTTTCCAACCTTGGGCAAATGCAGTGTCGGTAATAAACTTTTCGATATTACCGATAGTAACCGCGCCAAAATCTGCATCTAAGGTACAAGAGCCTTCACATAATTTGTCTTGTGGACAAACACGACCACACATTTCAGGCAAACTATTGGTTTGATGACATAAATCTGCGGCTTCAAAAATTCTACCTTCAGTGACTAATTCTAGCCACTGGGGAATATAGTTATGTACAGGGCACTTCCATTCGCAATAAGGGTTACCACAATCTAAACAACGATCTGCTTGGCCGGCACTTTGGTCTTGCCCTAAAGGTTTGTATATTTCAACAAAGTTTATCTTACGTTTGCTAATATCCATTTTAGGTGGATCAATACGTTTTACGTCGATAAATTGATAAACATTTTTACTCATATCTGTTTCTTCCTAATTCGCGCTATTCGCTAGCATTTAGTTGCTACTAGTTGATCAGAACGCGAAGTTCTGCAGATGAACGACTACGATGACCTAATAAGGTTTTAACATCGGTAGCTGTCGGTTTAATTAACTTAAATAATGCTGAGAAATTATCAAAATCATGCAAGATCTCTTGAGCACGTAAACTGCCTGTTTCTTCAAAGTGCTGGTTGATAATGCCGCGTAAATGCTCTTGATGAATAGTTAAGTCGTCAAGTGATAATAACTCAATTGATTCAGTGTTTAAGCGTAGATCTAAATCACCTTTTTCATCTAATACATAAGCAAAACCGCCAGTCATACCGGCACCAAAGTTAACGCCAATATCACCTAAGATAGTTACAATACCGCCAGTCATATATTCACATGCGTGATCGCCTGTGCCTTCAACTACCGCGTGACAACCTGAGTTACGCACAGCGAAACGTTCACCGGCACGACCACAAGCATATAACTTACCGCCAGTAGCACCATATAAACAGGTATTACCCATGATCATGGTTTTATGACTTAAATAATCTACACCTTTTGGTGGCTTAACCGTTATCTTACCACCAGTTATGCCTTTACCAACATAGTCGTTAGCATCTCCCGTTAGAATAAGGTTTAAACCACCCGCATTCCATACACCAAAGCTTTGTCCAGCAGTACCTGATAGATGCATAGTGATTGGTGTCGATGACATACCTTGATCGCCATGATGGCGGGCAATTTCACCTGATAAGGTAGCACCTACAGAGCGATCGGTATTTTGAATAGTAAACCTAAATTCACCACCACTACTGTGAGCGACAGCATTGCTTGCTACTGCTACCATTTGCTTATTCAATAGACCTTCATCAAAGGGATTGTTTTCTTCAGTTTGATGAAGCGCGGTATGATCTCCTGCAACTACTGGCGCTATAATTGGGGATAAATCTAATTTTTGTTGCTTAGCACTAACACCGGTAATTTGGCTTAGTAAATCAGTACGGCCAATAAGTGCTGTAAGGCTTTCTACACCAAGTTTTGCCAGTATTTCACGGACATCATGAGCAATAAATTTAAAGTAATTCATGACTTGCTCAGGTAAACCTTTAAAGAATTCATCACGTAAAACTTGATCTTGTGTTGCAACACCCGTTGCACAGTTATTTAAATGACAAATTCGGAGGAATTTACAACCTAAAGCAACCATAGGGGCAGTACCAAAACCAAAGCTTTCAGCACCTAAAATAGCCGCTTTAACTATATCTACGCCAGTTTTTAAGCCGCCGTCTACTTGTAAGCGAACTTTATGGCGTAAACCATTAGTGACTAGAGCTTGATGAGCTTCTGCTAAACCTAGCTCCCAAGGACAACCAGCATATTTTACTGACGTCAGCGGGCTAGCTGCTGTGCCGCCATCATAACCTGAAATAGTAATGAAATCGGCGTAAGCCTTAGCAACACCCGCTGCAATAGTACCAACACCTGGGCCAGAAACTAATTTCACTGAAATTACCGCTTTAGGGTTTACTTGTTTTAAATCGAAAATTAGTTGTGCTAAATCTTCAATAGAATAAATATCATGATGTGGCGGCGGTGAAATTAAGGTAACACCAGGCACCGAATAACGTAATTTAGCAATTAATGGTGATACTTTATCACCGGGTAACTGACCACCTTCACCAGGTTTTGCTCCCTGCGCTACTTTAATTTGTAAAACGTCAGCATTGACTAAATAATGAGGTGTTACGCCAAATCGGCCTGAGGCTATTTGCTTAATCCGTGAATTTTTCACGGTACCAAAGCGGCGTTCATCCTCGCCACCTTCGCCTGAGTTAGAGCTACCACCTAAGCGGTTCATCGCAATTGCTAGCGCTTCATGTGCTTCTGGGCTTAATGCGCCAATTGACATGGCCGCAGAGTCAAAACGTTTGAACATTTCACTCTCTGGCTCCACCTTGTTAATATCGATAGCATTACAATCATCTTTTAGCGCAAGTAAATCGCGTAAAGTGGCGATAGGGCGGTTATTTACTTGATCGGCATATTTTCGGTAATCATCATAACTACCACTTTGCACTGCGTGTTGTAAATAGTTGACTACATCAGGGTTATAAGCGTGATATTCACCGCCATGGACGTATTTTAATAAACCGCCATGACTCATTTTTTGATGAGGTAAAAAGGCTTTACGAGCGAGGTTAATATTGTCTTGTTCAATGTCGCTAAAGTCAGCACCTTTAATACGGCTAGGTAAATCGTTGAAACATAATTCCATTATATTATCGTTTAAGCCAATAATTTCAAATAACCCGGCGCAGCGATAACTGGCAATGGTAGAAATACCCATTTTAGAGAGTATTTTTAATAAACCTTTATTAATACCTTCACGATAATTAACAATCGCATCACGAGGACTCAGCTTGATGTGCCCTTGCTCTACTAGTTGCTCAATAGTTTCAAATGCTAGGTATGGGTATATAGCGGTAGCACCCAAACCGAGAAGTACGGCATATTGATGAGAATCACGCACTGAGGCAGTTTCAACAATAATATTTGAATCACAACGCAGTTGTTGATCCACTAAACGTGTATGTACAGCACCTACTGCCATCGCTGCCGGTATTACTAATAAACCTTTATGAATCTGTCTATCAGATAACACTAAAATAACGGTGTTGTTATTACGGACTAACTCTACAGCTTCATCACATAAACGTTTGATAGCTGCTTCTAAGCCTTCTGCTGGATCATAATTTAATGTTAGTGTGTCAGAGCGATAATGCTCAGGATCTAATTCGCGTAGTTGTTTCAAACCGGTATACATTAGTACAGGTGTTGAAAATAACATCCTATCAGCATGACCTGAAGTTTCGTTAAACACGTTATGTTCACGACCGATACAGGTGCCTAATGACATGACATAACGTTCACGTAATGGGTCTATAGGTGGATTGGTTACTTGGGCAAATTGCTGACGGAAATAATCATATAGCGTACGAGGTTGACTTGAAAGTACAGCCATAGGCGTGTCATCACCCATAGAGCCTGTCGCTTCCTGACCATTTTCAGCGAGTGTTCTAACAACTTGATGAATTTCTTCATAGCTGTAATTAAACATTTTATGGTATTGGTCCATCTCTTTATCAGAAAAAACACGTTGGCCTATCTGGTTTGCTTCTAATTCGTCAAAAGGAACTAAACGGCGGATGTTTTTATCCAACCATTCGCGGTATGGATGGCGTTCTTTTAAGTCGTTATCTATGTCGGCTGAATTAAATAATTTGCCGGTATAAGTATCAATAGCTAACATTTCACCTGGGCCTACACGGCCTTTTTCGACTACTTCGTCTTCACTGTAATCCCAAATACCTACTTCAGAAGCTAAGGTGATAAAACCGTTACGCGTAATAACATAACGTGCAGGGCGTAAACCATTTCGATCCAAGTTACAGGCA
>Ga0209292_1001045_pt1 | contig 34676 bp, 25 predicted proteins | sample GOMGulsemesocosm_2_FD_184634 | JGI IMG/M metagenome (GOLD analysis project Ga0209292, IMG submission 184634) | Methane-oxidizing microbial communities from mesocosms in the Gulf of Mexico - GOM9C Gulf of Mexico (SPAdes) (version 2) | ecosystem: Environmental > Aquatic > Marine > Cold seeps...
GATGTGCTAGTCAGTAGCTGTTCTGTCCCAGAAACCAGGCAAGGAAATTAGACAATGTAACGCTATTTCCTATCTCTATATCGTCTTCAGAGGTTCACTTCATTGACTTGTTTTCAAATAACCCATTAAAAAACAGAGGGTTAGGTGTCGTTGAGGGCGCGGGTGGGCGCTATTCGATATTCTGGATCTAACTTAGGAATATAAGGAATAATTATAAGTTTTTCAGCTATTTAATATGGTGTATACAACAATAAGTCACCACTTTGGTCACCAGAACGCGTGTTTCGCTGCTAGTTCTCATCATTTACTCAATGGTTATTTTAGTATAGAAATGGACTAAGTTAAATTTTTATGTAGTCCTGAAAGTTCAGGCATTGCCGAAGCGGTGAAGTGAACTGTGCTCAATGGGGAAGAGGGGATTTTATATTTGGTCGTTTATAAAAAACTCAGTAGATATTGATACGTAGCCTAATTAGATATGTAGAAGTTTATTTTTACGGTATTAGACGTCAACTACCTTGGCCTGTCGCATTGACTCACTAAAAACCATACTACTTATATGTCGTTGCCTCATCTAAAATCACACTAGTTGTGGTTCATTTAATATGAGGTAACTAAATATGATTAAGTCTATGAGTCTAAATGCCAGAAAGGAATTTTTGGCTAGTATCAAACAAAAATATCATGATGCTAATTGGACAGATAAAGGTAAAATACTTGATGGGATAATAGCTGAAACGGGCTATGAAAGAAAATATACTATCCAATTATTGAATAAAACCCACCTGAATATCTCACCGAAAAAGCGCCAAACACCCCATAATTACGACGAGCAGGTGCGACAAGCTCTACTTTCAGTTTGGTATGCCGATAATCAAATATGCTCTAAACGTCTAGTGCCGTTTTTACCTCACCTAATCGAAGCTTTAGAGCGGCATGGTCATCTACGCTTACCAACTGATGTACGAGCTAGATTGCTAACAATTAGTCCCTCTACAGTTGACCGAATGTTAAAGCCTGAACGAGAAAAACCCAAACAATAGGTAAGCACTACTCGTAAAGGGAATTTATTAAAGCACCAAATTCAAGTCAGAACATTTGCTGATTGGGATGACGTTACTCCGGGGTTTCTGGAAGCTGATCTAGTGGCCCATTGCGGTGGAAATACCAATGGATCTTTTTTGAATACGCTCACATTAGTTGATATTGCCACTGGTTGGTTAGAATGCACGCCTTTGCTACGAAAAAGCGCCAGCGACGTAATTGATGGCTTACAAGTCGCTAGTGACTTACTTCCATTCCCTATTCAGGGAGTAGATACGGACTGTGGCAGCGAGTTTATCAATTATTAGATTACTGCGAAGAAAATCAGATCACTTGTACACGGGCAAGAACTCACCGAAAAAATGACCAAGCGCATGTGGAAGAAAAAAACGGCTCCGTTGTACGTCGATTGGTTGGCTATGATCGCTTCGAAGGGTGGAAAGCCTGTGAAGCTTTGGCTAGGCTTTATCGCGTAGTCAGGCTGTACGTTAATTTCTACCAACCATCGATGAAGTTACTTGAAAAAGAACGTATTGGGGCTAAGGTTTCAAAGAAATATGATGATGCAAAAACTCCTTTTCAACGCGTTTTACTTTCTGAACATATTAATCAGTCTACAAAAGAAATGCTTAGGTTAGAGTATGAAAAATTAGATCCGGTTTATTTGTTAACTCAATTGGAATCATTACAAGATGAGTTATGGAAATACTCATGGGACAAAAGAGGTCTTGCTCAGGATAATTATATCGTAACTGATGACGTTGTTAATAAGCAATTATCTAAAGATACGCCGGTTATCATCGCAGATAGGGTAAATCGTCATTACCATAAAAATGATCAAGTTGACTTCAGAAAATCACCTCGGACATGGCGAACTCGAAAAGATCCGTTTGAGCATGTTTGGGACGAAATACGATTAAGAATGGAGTTAGCCCCCGAAAACAATGCTAAAAAAATAATTATGTGGCTTATGGATAAATATCCCGATAAATTTTCAATCGGGCAAACCCGTACTCTTCAACGAAGAATAGCTCAATGGCGTCAAAACCAAGCGAGTCAGGAAGAAAAACTGCGTGATTTAATGATTAATGAGTCTGTGCCCGCTCTAAATTTTAAGATTTAACAGTGGAGTGTATCAGTAGGGGACATCATACTTATTACAGGGAGTTCTAACTGGAAAGGCTGTTTCATTATTTATAAAACATATTTAAATGTAGTATGATTTTTAAATGAGGCAATACGACCGGCCAAGTTAATTGTCGCCTAATATTTACGGTTATTTGTCTCTACATTCTAAAATCTAAAATCTTTCGAATTTTAGCAGTTCCATTTTACTGCTTGTTTTGTTGCTTATTTAAGCTGATTTTAAGAGTTCAACACGTTTCTTATATTTTGTAAACTGGGGGGCCAGATTCGCTAACGGCAATATAATATTGGCCATCACTTCATAAACCGCTTTACGCTGACTTTGCCGATTAGATAAATCATAAACCCGAAGACGTTTTCTTTTCTTATGATTCAAACAACGCTCTGTCACTTCCTGTGCAATTTGATTGTCATTCGCGCAACTAGTAAAGGTACGTCGTAAATCATGGATTCTGAATTTCCGAACACCGGCATTACTCATTGGATTATTAAAATAGACCGTTCGAGTTTTATGTTCACTAAAAAACTTTAGTAGCATGGCATTCAACGTACTTTCTGATAAGTGCCCAGATTTTGAGCTGCGAACGGTTGGGAATAGAAATTTTGATCTTTCAGACAATACTTTTAACGTATAAAATAGAGGCATAACCGCATCAGGAATGTTTAAGGTTATTTGCTCTTCCCCCATCTTAGTTGACTTTACTATCCACTCTTGACGATCAAAATTAAAATCCCCCCATTCAGATCTGAGTAATTCTGATTTTCTAAAACCAAAAATCAAATAGAGTACTATCGCGATCTGATTTGTAGTTGGTGCTTGTTTTGGGTAGTTTTGAAAAACTGTAAATACATTTTTAATTTCACTATCAGTTAGGTATATTTGTCGTTCTGATTGGTGCCCTCCTGCATGCTTCTCGATTGTAAGGTGAGATGCAACATTCTCAATAATCAACTTATGCGTGTTTGCATATCCGAATAAGCCTCTTACAAAATATAGTGCACGCCTAGCAATACTTTTTCTACCCGTACTCAAAATGCTCTTGATTGTCTTTTCAAGATCACTTCGCGTTAAATTTGTCAGTAATTTATCACCAAGGGTAGGCTTGATATCTCGATAATAAATATCTTGCTCTTTCTTGTATTCGCACGATTGACTTTCTAAGTAGGCTAAAAATAATTGATCTATCGTGTATATAAAGGCGTGGTTTCGCTCTAACGGATTCTGACCAGCAGCCAAAACTCGTTGGAACTCGATTGATTTATGTATGGCACTTTCGTAGTCCATAAAATAAGGATTGTTCTCACCATATGCCGCCAGTTTTTTTTCAAAGCGCTTTTTATTAAATTGAAAACGAGCTTTCCATACGCCTTCGTCTTTTCCATTTATTTGCAAATAAATGTTACGTGCCACATAACACACACCAACTTTACCTTTTTCAAGTCGCTTTAACAGTTGAACCTCAGAATATATTTTGTTCTTTATTCCCATCGATAACCTCACGTTATTTGATAATGACTAATTGTCGAGAGATATGAAAACATACTATAAAACAGATTGCTAATAGCATCCTAGTATAACTAACCTTTTGTAATAAAGGATTTATAATAATATTGGAGACTATAAATAAACCAACGAATTTATACGTAAAACTTAATACTTTTTAGTTCGAGGCTGGAAATTGCCATGGTGACGTTTTTTTCCAGCGGTATCTTTTAGTTCACCCGGTGAACTGCGTGTCAGGCTAATCACTTGGTCGTGACATAAATTAGCCTGTGATATCTTGCCACTCACCCGGCGACCTATGGACGTGGAGTGCCAAACCGGATGTGAGTAATGCCCGCTTAATACATTGCTCAGTACCAGACGAACTCAGCGACGTTCTCTCACTGATAGCAATGCCTAACTGATCGACAAAATACTCATCAATGCGGTTGTAGGGGACCAATTGGTATTGAGACAAGTAGTTGGCATGTGATTTTAAACTTGTGCGAGACTAGATAGGCCAGTTTATCCCATCAGGAAAATCGGAAAAATCGTTTTCTTGTATTACTTAACACTGTGCCCGATATTCCGTAACCGCTTTTCTAATGTCGATATCAACAATTTTTCGCCTGAAAAAACAGTACACTTAAAATTAACTCAATAGAGTTGAGTGCTGATGTTATGTTTTCGCAAAAAAGTAAGGAATATCTATGTCGTCTAACTTCATCGACACTGTAGCAGTTAATACACGTTACTTAAGCATGGTCGATAGAGCAGAACGTTCAATCGATAAAAAAGATCATTTATTGATATTTCCCAATACCTGAATGGTTACGATTATTATTTAGATGGGGAGAACGAAATATACAGCTAATTGGCCTTGATGTTATGGCATAAGTAAATAAAAGACAAAATTATTTTGTAATTATATTTTGTGAATTATTAGATATTTACCGAATTACAACTCACTACAAGCACAAGTAAAACAGTTGGTTATGTATCTTTGTGAACGAATACATGTTATAAATATTATAACGAGTATGACTATTATAAAGTTATATAACCAATATAAGGTCACTTTGGTCCTTATTTTCTATTTCTCGCCGATCCCCTAAAAATATCTCCACTTTTTTTCTGTCAAATTTGACAACAGTCGTGTCAAACTTGGCAAAAGTCGTGTCAAACAGTCGCTATGGAAGGGAGCAACTGTTTTCTTATAGCCAAGGATTCTCAAGAGGCATTGAATAAGTCTTCGAACAGATAAATTTGATCAACACAAATCACCAATTAGCGAGATATCAGCGCTAACATTTCTTGCCTTGATATAGCATTGCTTTTCATCGACCCAAGCATTACTGATGTTGTCATTGAAGAGTTTTGCTTTTCTACGCCACGCATCATCATACACATATGCTGTGCTTCAATGATGACTCCTACGCCGCTTGATTTTGTTATTTCCTGAATGGATATAGCAATTTGGCGTGTTAAATTCTCTTGGATTTGTAATCGTCTGGCATACATATCAACGATTCTAGCGAACTTTGAAAGACCTAGAACTTTCCCATTTGGGATATATGCGATATGGCATTTTCCAATAAAGGGCAGCATGTGATGTTCACATAGAGAGTAAAGTTCGATATTTTTGATAACGACCATTTCGTCAGCATCAGATTCAAATAAAGCGCCGTTGACAATCTCTTTAATAGATTGAGAGTACCCCTGCGTGAGAAACTTCATCGCTTTTGCTGCTCGTTTAGGCGTGCCTTTTAATCCATCTCTTTCAGGATCTTCGCCTATCGTTTCCAATATGTTTAGATAGCTTTGTTCTATATCTTGAGTCATTAAATTTTAAATACCGTAATTGTTAGCTTTATTTTTCGTGTGTTGAATTCTGTAATTCGAGTGACTTTATGAAACTATCAACTTGCTCAGGAGTAACTATGTTAATCATTTCACGGATGGGATTGTGCTCAATGCTCACATTAAGTGCATCAAGTGCAATATTGACCGCTTCCTCATTACATCCATGATGACTACTTTGTAGCGTTAAAATTATTTTAGCAAGCGTATGTTTGAATTCGAACTCAGTCATATTCTAGTTCCCTGTACGAGTGTATTTTCCTCAGCAAATCTTAAACTATTCTCACGTTTATGGCACTTTAAATCTCGATCGCAGTTTCAACATTTCGCCCTTGCTTGCAAGTGGCTGCCGCTGACAATTTAGTGTACAATCCACACATTAATTTAATTTATCAATATTTTAAGATTGGAGCAGTATGTCCGTTGCCATATATAAAGAGTTTACATTCGAATCAGCGCATAAGTTACCAAACGTGCCCGACGGGCATAAGTGTGGGCGATTACATGGCCATTCATACCGCGTACGAATTCATCTAACTGGTGATATAGACCCTACAATGGGTTGGTTTATAGATTTCTCTGACGTAAAAAAAGTATTTTCACCAATCTATAATCAATTAGATCACAATTATCTTAATGATATTGATGGGCTTGAAAACCCAACTGCTGAGGTGATTTCGATGTGGATTTGGGAGAAACTTAAGCCTGAATTACCGCTCTTAAGTGGTGTTGAAATAATGGAAACCTGTACTTGTGGCGTATTATACCAAGGCGGCTAAGTGATGAAAATTCATCTTATTACAAGTTGCACCAACCTAAAGAAGAGCAGTATAAAGGGTAAAATTTCGTTAAAAGATATTAAGTGCGAATTAAATCCGATTGATACCGTCAAATCTTGGATTGAGAGTATTGAGAATCCAGAGCAGCAAGTTGCGGTTAGCGACTTATATGTTGGTGATCACTGGAAAATAGCTAATAGCATAAATTATCCTAATTTAGACTTGTGGGTTCTATCTGCAGGTTATGGATTAGTGCATAAGAGTTCCTTGGTTGGGTCTTATGATGCGACGTTCTCACCAGACAGTGATAATGCGATAAAACATGCTGGGCTAGAAAATCATGAATGGTGGGATGCTATTCACCAGTATAGGAGTAAAGAAAACTACAGCTGTGATGATTTCAGTTCGTTAATTGAGTTAAATAGAAGTGATATTTTTGTTGTTGCAGCATCACCTAGTTACTTAAAAGTAATTTCGAGTGATTTAAAGCACCTTATCTCTAGAGGTATTTTAACCAAAGATAATTTAGTGATTATTTCCAGTAAGCATAATATCGGAAAAGAACTAGAAGATTACCTACTCATATCGAGTGCAGACTTCTCAAGCACCTTAAAGGGCGCAAGAGTATCCCTAAATATAAGATTGGCTCAGTATTTATTAGATAGTCGAGAGGGCGAGTTTAAAGGTGTGCAAACGATCATGGATAAATACAATCAACTTAGAAATAACTCTTTAAAGCATATTGCTGTTGTTCGCAAAAAATTAACTGACGATGAGGTTATTAACTTTATTCGTTCTGAATTAAAAATTTTAGGTATCGATACAGGAGCATCGTTATTACTTAGAAATCTAAGAAGTAATAACTTAGCGTGTGAGCAGAAGCGATTTACAAAACTTTTTAAACAAGTAATGGCGACGTGATTAATTTAACTTCTCCGTTAACCATTGAAATTATTCAAAACAACATATAAAACAAAGGTTTCATGTGACAACTTTTAATTTTTACTTTCCCGATAATCTTGATTTCGTCGACCCTAAATTTGATGGCATCAAGAATACCAAAACAAAGAATCATCGTAAGTATGATGACGATGCTTATCCACATGAAATCCTCAAAGAATTACCTTATAACGGAATGTTAGTGTCACTAGCCGGTGTCGGCACCATGCAAAAAAAAGGGAAGTACTATACCCAAGAGCTGACTGAAGACTTTTACTTTTACGGTGCACAAAAATTTCTAAGATTAACAGATGAAAAATTTAAAGACGTTCAACTTATGGGAGATTGTGGGGCGTTTGACTATGTAAATGAACCCGAACCACCATTCACAATTGATGAATTAGTTGAATTTTACGTACGCGGTGGCTTTCATTATGGTATCTCACTCGATCACATTGTATTTCAATACGCAAAGGATGATGATGCATTGAGAGCTATGCCGTACGCGGAAATTAGAGAAGCTGAACGAAGAATAAAAATCACTTTAGATAATGCTGAAAGTTTTTTAGAGCAATCGAAAGGAAAGCCGTTTATTCCTTATGGTGTTGCACACGGCTTTAGTAAAGAATCATTCATTAGCTCCGTAAAGAAACTCGAAGAGATTGGTTATACACATATAACTATTGGCGGCATGATCAAATCGAAGACGCCTGACTTAATCGACTTGTTGGAAACATTGTCAGCAATTAAGAAAAAGGAAACTCAATTTCACTTACTAGGCATTTGCCGTTTTGAAAATATTCCTGCCTACGTAAAAAACGGAGTCACTAGCGCCGATAGTACCTCACCATTAATGCAAGGTATTAAGGCGGGTAAATATTATGAATTCAATGAAGAAAGTCATGAGCTGATCCAAGCGTTGTCAATAAGAATCCGCCAATGTGACCATGAGAATGTTCAGAAATTAATTGATAAGCATCGTAATGATATTAGGTCATTAATTCATATCATGCTTAACAACAATGAAATTGACATAGATCTGTCTAATAATGCGTTATCGACTAATGAGTGTGTAAAGAGACTAGAAAAAGACTGCATTAGCAATCTAATAAAGTATGACGCTACAGGTGAGAACCTAGAAGGCACTTTTAAATCCTTGATGGCTTATGAAAAAGTAACAACAACCGATTATCTTGAAGAGACTATTACACCAACTAAGTTAGGGCAACTCGAGCGAGAACGGCAAAAAGTTAAATCATTTTTAGCTCTGAAACCATGGCAATCTTGTCCATGTGGTGTTTGCGAAGGCGGGATAATGAACATAGTATTTCGTTCAAATCAAACCAATCGACGTCGAGGTATTCACAACCTCGCAATAGTGACTAAACACAAAGATGTCATACTAAATAAGCTAAAGAACAATCTAAATAAGGCTAGCAACTAATGGAAACTATCTTACGGATTGAAGTAATCAAAAAAGTAGTTAATGGCGTAAGTCTTTATTGCGGTTGGATCGAAGGCACTAAAGTACGAGATGTGGCTAAGATCGTTCATATCACACGTGAAGGGAAATATATTCAAGGATATCAGAGAAGTGAATTACCCAAACATATCGAGTCAATTAAGGATTATGTAGAATCGCCTAAGTCTGCAATACTTGCGAACTTAGTAGTTGGTTTTAATAAGACTGTATCGTTTACCCCAATAGTTGAAGGAGGAGACTATGGTTACTTAGATGTGCCATATTCACCTGATATGCCTTCCAGTCAGTTACCCGGCGCTATCGTTGATGGGCAACAACGTTCTGGTGGTGTAAAGAATAGTTTTCATGAGAGTTATCCTCTACCGATCACTATCTTCATCTCTGAAAATGAAAATGATTACATTCAGCAGTTTCTAATTTTAAATTTAGGTAAGCCACTTACATCTGTTCAGTTAAATGCTTTAGCACTCAATGAACATATTTATAAGCCTCCAGCATTAGCTATAAAGGCGTTCCCACTATCAATTTCAGAAGAACTCGGCTTTGGTGGTAATTCGCACGGCACGCCGCCGCTAAAAGGTTTAATCAAATCCAATGGTAACCCACAAGGCTTAATAGCTGAATCATCGATAACTGAATTCATTGTAAATGTTCAACGAATGATTCTAAAATCCATCAATATAAGAGTGCATCAAGACCTAACCCCAGAGTCTAAACAGCAATTTGTTCAGGTTATTAATAACTTTTGGATTGCCGTTACAATTGTATTTGAAGGCGAATGGCAAAATATCTCTAAAAGCATGAAAGACTCCTACATTACGCATGGTACGAGCATATTCGGTTTTTCATTTTTATGCCGTCATATGATTAGAGTATTTTTGGAAAATAAGCCAAATGGAGTGGCACACATTCCAACTATTTCATTCTTTGAGCAAGAGCTTAAACTCATTGCACAAAAATGTCATTTTAGTAAAACATCATGGACTTTGGGCCTAATAAAAAGCGAAGATGGAGGAGAAGATATTAAGTTCTCTCGTCGTTGGCACGACTTTCAAAACACCACTTCAGAGAAGCAACTATTTGCAGGTAATTTGCTGAAGATATACGAAGTAGCGAAAGAGCTTAAAACAGATCATCCTGTTTACTTTAGTTAATTGATTAAGCAAAGGTCTTAAGTAATGAAAAAGTTAGTTGTGATTTACTCGGGTGGCATGGATTCTTTTACTGCGCTAAATAAAGCGGTAAAAGACGGATATGATGTTTATGCTTTGTCCTTTGATTATGGTCAAAAGCACAGTAAAGAGCTACTTTGTGCTAAAAAAGTGTGCGGCGAACTTAACCTTCCGCACAAAATTTTAGACATTAAATCGATATCAGGGTTATTTACTAGTTCATCTTTAGTATCCAGCGATATCAATGTTCCAGACGGTCACTACGAAGCTGATAATATGAAATCAACGGTTGTTCCCAATCGTAATATGATTCTAATATCCCTTGCCATTGCTTATGCGGTCGATATTGAAGCTGAGGGAGTCTGGTATGGGGCTCACTCGGGGGATCATGTTATTTACCCTGACTGTAGACCTGATTTCGTAAAAGTAATGGATCAAGCCTCTAAGGTTGCTAATTTTGAACCTGTTTATGTTCATGCTCCCTATTTAAATACTGACAAAATAGGTATTCTAAAAGACGGTATTAAGATGGGCCTGGACTATTCCCAGACTTGGACATGCTATAAGGGCTTGGATAAAGCCTGTGGTTCTTGTGGGTCTTGTGTTGAGAGGTTAGAGGCTTTTGAGGCCTGTAACCAGCTAGATCCAGTAAAATACTCAAACTAAATATTTATGAGTCACTCTATTGAGCCTATTTAAGATAGGCTTGCATTATTAAAGGTTCCTCGTTATTCTTACTTGTAATTACATCGTATTTTCATGATGTTACCGTTGAACCTCCTTGTTTATTCGTAAAAAAACTATGATGAAATTTAACAGTGCTGGTTGGTAAAGTTGGTCTGAATCATTAGAAGTATCACTACAAAAAGTTAGTCAGTAAAAAGGCTTTGAATTTGGTGTCTGTTGAACAGTGATATTCAATATCGCTCATTTTATTTTCATCTTTATAATTTTTATACAAACTAATTTTAAATTGTTGGCGTAGAGATGAAATCATCGTGGTATTTACAACAAAGAATCAATCATTGCTCGTATGATCGAAGAACTACCTTTTCCATTACAATAAATAATATCTTTATTTATTGCCTTCACGGCATAGTATGATTGATGCGCAGCACTTTTATTGCAGAAAATAAAATAATCAGCGCTTGAAGCAAGGTTTTTTAATTTGTGTGTGGCGACTTTATCATGGTTAAGCTTAACAACAACTCCAGGAAACAAGCCTTGTAACATTTCAGCGGCGCGTTGTCCTGCCTTCTCCGTAAGTGTTGATATACCTATTAGCTTGTCTTTTAAAGATATTATTGCATCTTCATCAGAAGAATTATCCTCACTTACTAAATGATCAAAAGACTTATCTTCTGGTGCTATATTTTTATCCAACCAAATAAGTACTGTTTGTAGTTCGAAATCAATATTAGACCAATGAGTTATCGAATATTGGCATATGCCATTCCACAGTGAATATTTCACTACTTCCGGTGACTTTATTGCATAATCAAATAACATTTCGCTAAATTCAATAATAATAGGCAGTGATTTCCGACTTATTTCTACCTTCACAGTAACCTCAAAAGCTTCTATTGCAGACGAGTACTGTTCTTTAGAGTGAGGTGTATTGAGTAAGCCTTGAATTAAATCTCTCATCAAGCCAATAGTTATGTATGAAGTTTCATCATCCATTGCAATTAACTCAATAAGTCCTAACCAAAAAGTGCTAGTGGTTTCTACCTTGTTATCATCTAACCAACTTAGTAAGTGGGGTGCTATATTTCGAATACTCTCGGCATCTGCTGAAGTTGATATTGCCTCGGTAATAAATTTAATGTCGAACTCACATGGCTGCCACTCACTTATTAAATCAAAGTTAATAAGGTCTCCACTAGCGTAGTGCTTAAACCAGTCATTCCAAGAGTTAATGACAGAACCTTTAGGGCTCTCTGCTGTTATATCAACAATATCGATTTCTTCAATAATTACAGCTTCATTATTACTACCATATATATAATCTTCTAATGAACTCCATAACTTCCTAAAGGGAGCCGATACCTTTGTTTTTTGACGAATTTCAAAAGGAAGCTCTTCTAACCAACTGAATATTTCACTAACCTCAGAGGGCATACAGGCTTTTGAATAGTCCAGAACTTGAGCAACTACATCAAGACTTATAGGGGTATCAAATAAAGCTTGAAGTCGTGAAGACTCTATTGATAAAGCATTTCGAGTTTCACTGAAGGATTCAACCTTTCCAAATAACTCGCTCACCCACTCTTCTGAAATAAAGCTAGGTGAAAATGAAATGATGTCGTTTTTATCGATTCCAATACTAACAGCCAAAGCAGACCAAGTTTCCCAGTCTCCTTTGTATTTATCTTCCTCCCTCAGCCTAGGTTTTGAAAGTATAAACGATTCATAATCGACTAAATTAGACTTTAAACCAACCCAGTCTACATTTGATAAATCTGTTAAATGTAAATTGTTTACATGCCTCAATGCACGAATTAATAAGTGGTAGATTCTCGTTGGGATTATACCCGCTAAATAATCAGGTAAATTCTCATGTTCAAGTATCTCATGCCATGAAGCGTTAATAGCCAAGGATTGAAGTTCAAGACCAACTAGGTTTCTATGACTTAACTTACCTGAGCCCTTAGCTTCATTATAAAAAGCTAAGGCACCCTCTCCATCACCTTCACGACTTGCTAAAAAGAAATCACGTAAAATGCGTCCTATTGGACGTAACCTTACACTGGCAAAGTTAGGTTTTGCTTCAAATCGTGTAGATACTTCATTTAACGTTTGAACTATATAATTAGTATCTTCCTTGAACTTGTCGGTAAGAACTTGAGAGAACCTAATTACGCCGTGCGATTGATTAAATAATAACGACTGTTCAAACTTAAGAACGGGTGACTTTATTATTTGATATGAAGAGGTATGTGATGAACCTAACCCGTAATATAAACAATTCTTTAACTCATTTAATGATTTAATATCTGGACATATACCATAGAAATATAATTTATCGTTAACATAAGCTGGCAAAAAGTATGGGGTTTTAGATTCCAAATTTCGTACGGACTTCAGTATTAATAAATTTATAGAATCAGAGATTCCTTCAACCTGCTTTTCTAATTCAATTAAATTTTCATCTGTAAAAAAATCTAAAAACCATGATGGGTAGCTAGAAAAAGTCATGTTCATCATCCTCATCTTCTTCAATTTCAACAGTTTGGTTTGCTATCACTTTCGTTTTTTGTTGATGGTTTTTAAAATAAAGATTACTGAAATCAATCCTAGTAGTTGAGATCTGATGCGTATCACCTGAAATAGTGACTAATTCATCATTCCTATTGACCCCCGAGTAGGTGAAATTCATTGAGCCATCAAAAAAACACGACTCTGTAACTAATCCTTTAATATGTACTTTTTCTGATATTTCAAATCTAAAACCGTCTTCATTAACAAGTTTATTTTTCAACAAGTTTAGTGCTGAGTCATTCGTTTTAGTCTCATTGACTACAAGATTAAGTTTACATCCATTCAGTACAGCGGTTTCTAATAATTCTATAAAAGTAATCATTCTATTACCCCAACTGGCATTGAGGTAACTCCAATTTCCAGAGCGGTTATCGAGTATCTCAAAATCAGTAAACCAGGCAGTTACTAACCAAATCTCTTGCGGTGATAAAATCAGTCCAGCAAAAGTACTCCCTAATACTTCCTTTAAGTGTCGCTTTCCCAATGGTGTACTTGTTAAAATTTTACGTGAATTTTGGTTAATCATTGAATAGTCTCCGCCAGTTCGACAAATAATATTATGTCTCCTAGCTGTCTATCAATTCTATTTACTCTGATATGAAAGAACATACCCAATTGTTCTATCTGAATTGTATTTATTTTTAATATGGTTTGGTTTAATTTAGATAAGTGTTCTGATGAAATGACAAGCTTAACTATTCCTTTATGAATAATCCCTTTCTGTAACTTGGCTATCCAATTATTTCCATAATTAATTATTTCACCATTGCCAGATATCATTTGCTCTACAAGTAGCCTTTCTGTTCTATTATTCCCACTCAAAAATCGGTTATAAAACTGTGTACTAGATTGTCGTATAACATTACCTCTGGGCCATAACTGCCCGATAACTTTATTTTTTAGCTTGTTTATAGTTACATTGGTATCCGATGTGATTTCTTTAGCTATTAGAAAAGATGCTATGTTTAAAGGTATCTCTACGTTTAACTCTTTTTCAATTTCTCGCCATCTATCCATCCAATTCTTTAAATCTCTATCTGTTTCTTTAGAACTGCCTGCCTTTAATACTCGAGTATGAAGGATGCTATTGAAGCTATGAGATAAAATGACTCCCATCTTTCTTAAATTGTCATTAATCGTAGTATTTGCTTTAACTCGCGTACTAAATTTTTGTGAGTCTCGATGAGCTTTAAAGGATGATTCTAAATTTTTGTCACATGCTAATTTTGATAATAATTGATGAATATCAAAATCGACTTGCTCATAATCACTGGCCTGAAAGCACCTAGAAAAATGATTTAGAATATTAAGAGGATCACTACTGTAAACGCTCTCAAACCTATTAATTATACCCACGCCTCCAGACTCATTCTCAGTTAACCAAATAGTTAAGTCATCACCCATCCATACCGGGTCCACATTTAAATCATTATCACCAACATCTGGTAATACCGTACTTACCAATTGATTAATGCCTCCAGAGAGAGTATTTGACATTAATATTCTCAACCATGAAACATATGAATTACCTGACAACTCAGCATATAAAGGGATTAATAAGTTAGTAATTTCACCAATAATTAAGTCATTCGATAAAAGGGAAATCAACTCACTTTGTAAAGCTTGCTCCTCATCTTCGTCCTCACTTAATACATTCAATTGAAATAATTCTAGAGGAATAACATTTAACAACTCTCTCCCTTCTTTTGAACTCAAGTACTTAATAGAGTCTTGAATAGATAAGTGTTCTTGCGTTGAAATAAATATCACGGTTGTAGTAACACACTCAAATACCCAATTTGCTTGAAATGTATTATTAAAAAGAGAAGAATTGACAAAGCAATCTTGAACATAAGAAAAACGCAAAGAAGATTCAACGTTTTCATTTGTCCCCAAACTAAGTAACTGCTCATCTGAGAATGTAAAGTTCCACCTTATACCATCGACAAATAAAATAGTCCCAATACCAACTGGTTCGCCTTGTTCTTGCCAATTTAATTTAATATTAGATGTTTCTTTAGTCTTAAATTTAATATGAGCATTAGATCCCGTTGTATACCTTGTAACCTCCACTGGTTGCATATGTTTGTGCTCAAAAAAACAAACATTACATAAATATCGTTTCCAATCACAATTAGCAGGAAGTGATAATTGGTGCTTGTCTTCATCAATTTCAAATATGCTCTCCCAGTTCAAAAAAGCATTACTTGTTTCTGTAACATTCTTAAGTTCAAGTCGTTTCGTCAGTATTTTCCTCGGTTGATATACTTTCATCTGAACACCAGATTTAGAAATTATTTCTTTAAGGAAGTCTCGGTTTAGCCCAAAAGCATCTTCAACTTCGAAACCAATTTCATCATCACCCCCAACATTAGGCTCGAAACCTTGAGGAACTAACCAATCGGTTTCATAACGATTATTTAATGTAAATCGTTTCGAAATTCTTCCTGGAGCATATTCTTTTAATCCTTGAAAGAACCCCATATTTTGCCATTCCTGAGTTCTTCCCTCTTTATTGCCCCTGAGTAAAGAGATTTCAAGTGATGGCAGGATTAGTTCGCTAAATAGTGTAGCCGGTATAAATTCCGGCATTGGTGACCCTTGACTTTGAACACCTAACCATTCTTGTCCATTTACGGACCAATTAGTTCGTAGCTTTTGTAATAAACTGGGTAAAAAATCCATTAATAAAGAACGCGGAGGCTGCCAACAAAGCTTTTCAACGTCCAAACGATTAATCCCAAGTGATGAAGCTAAATATGCTGTTAATGCATTTCTGTTACTTGAACTATCTAACAAGTGATTTATAATTTTTTCTAATTTAGATAGATATTTTTTATTATTTGAGTGCTTGTTAGGGTTCCTCAGATAATACCAAATACTTCCATAACCAACCTCTTTACCTAACCACTCCAAAGTAGCTAAGCTTGCTTGCATTTTTTGAATATGGTTATTTCCTACAGGTAGTTTGTTTACTTTAATTTCTGGGTCAACCAAACTTTCATATTGATGAAAAGCTACTCTGTCACGCCCATAATCAGAAAGAACTGTAATCATCCAAGGTCTCATACCTCTGGAGCGCCCTGCACGCCCTTTACGTTGAAGATATGATGCCACGCCTCTTGGCGCTTTGTGTTGAATTACCGCTCCAACTTTTGAATCGTTGTAACCCACTTCTAAAGAAGCTGTTGCGACAATAATTTCAGCCGTTTCACTAACTCCCGAATCTTGACTTGAAGTGCGACCTACATCTGCACGGTCGTCTTCGTCAGTACTGTGACCAATATATTCACAATTTGACCAATCTTGTCCGAGAAGTTGTATTTTCTCTTTATTCGTTTGATAGTTAGCATGCTTGGAACTTCTTAAAAATGCTAAAGGCTCAGCTTCTGGAGTTAGTTTTTTAAATGCGTGGCTCCAGCCCTCAGCATCTACAATCATCTCAAAAAGTCGATTGTTAACATCTAAGTCATCTGTAAATACAAACGTTTTGGTACCAAAAGTACCTTTAGATGCTGGTTCTTTATTACTATCTAACATACGTCGAGTTAGCATCGTTGCTTGAATTGTTGTTGAAAGAAGCGCTGATTGAGATACAGGGTCTCCTCGTAAAGCTAATAGATATTCAGCACCTTCTTCAATAATCTCTGAGGATAATGGCTCAATTAACTCAACATTATGTTTTGCCGTCCCGGTTAAACTGGCAAAAAAACCAGCCGCATCACTAAGGGTTGCTGATAGTCCAACAAAATGAGGTTTGTTGTCTGAACGCTTCATCCATCGTTTTAGTAAGTAAGACGTTTGGGCACCTGTTGTACCTTCATATGTATGAACTTCATCAAGCAAAACTAGTGGGATTGGTTTGTTAGTATCAACGCCGAAAAGGTGGTTATATTTATTGTTTGCTAAATGTTGGTTTAACATCTCTGTGGTCGTAAAAAGAATATCTGGTGCTGGAGATTGTCTTGTTAGTGCGACTTCATCTTCATTAATTTTATTTCCACAACGACTGCAAGTAAGTATTTCTTTCTTTAGTTTTACATCTTCTTCTAACCACTTTAAAGTTCCAGAGCATTTACACTTTAATAAATCAAACGCAATGGCATTAAACTTGAGCTTATCATTTAAATAATCACCATCTAATGTGTCTCCAAAAAAAGTACCTATTTTAATTTTTCGCTTATCATTGGTTGATAAGTAATCATCCAATAATCTTGCTTGCTTAAACGTTTCATTAAACTGGTCTTTAAGTAGCTCCTTACGTGGATAGATTGCCAATATTTGAACTCGGTTACTTTGATCACTGCAAATGTTTTGTGAGAGTTGTGTCAAAGCTGGTAAGTAAAAAGAAAGAGTTTTACCACTACCAGTTCCTGAACACACAATAGTTCCAGAAGGTTGATTAGGTCTTGAAGTTGACATGTGCTTTGCATATTTATCTAATATCCTTTCTGTGGCTCTTACTTGAAAACCTGAAAGGTTGAATGATTTACTACCTCCACCTAATAATGAGAGTAATACTTTACTGTGCTCATTAGACAGATTCAATTTTTCTTTTAGTTGGCTAATAGCCATTGAAGACGGTACGTTTCTGTTAGGATATTGCCGTGGTCGTCGAATAAAACGAAAGTCGGAGACTAAAGTTTTAGCATTTCTTAAATCTTGGCGATGAAACCATTGTCTCAAGTTACTATAAAGGTAAATTGCTTCTGCCATTCGAGAGCGGTAGCAATCAACCGTATCAGAAGATTTCACCTCAACAATTAGGCTCTGATCACATAACTCATCAAAAATATCTTCCCAATCAGACGGAGTTTGTGATTTTATGAGTTCTATTATTTCATTTTTACTGAAATAAAAACTTGTATCACCCCATGTTAATAATTTAATTTCTTTCTCTTCAATTAAATCAAGACATGATAAAATTAAGCTTTGTTCCATCATAACTACCTATACCGGCTATTAGTTTACTAACGTGAAATTTTTAATTTTGAAAGTAGATCTTCTTTGGCTAACCACTCAAAAACAGTAGGAGTCAACAGCTCTAATGTTGGAGTAGACCAGGGAGCATCAAGTTCTTTTAAAAATTTGGCAACTCCTTCCGGTAGATCAGAGGTATCCATTTGCCCTCGTAATTTAACCAACTGTTCTTTTAAAGAATTTAGAGAAGAAACTAAACCAGAATTAACATCATTTGAAATCTTCTCTGCATCAAAATTGGCTTTCAGCTTGTTATACTTTTGATAAATCTCTTTTTTACCAAGACTGCTTTGTTGCTCTAAAATAACTTTTTCCACAACAAAGTCATTATCTAAATTAATTAGCCATTTTCCCCAATACTTATTATTTAAGTCACTAATAGCTTTTGTAAGACTTCTCAGTGCAACAATTGAATTATTTAACGAATCATCCTGCTGTGCTTTATGTTCTAATTCTTTCCATTTTTCAGTAAAAAGAGAGATGGACCCTGTTGCATTTTCTAATAAAGCCTTAACATCATCACCTAAAACTAATTCTGATGATTCACTAATTAAAAAGCCGTCACTTTGATTATCTTCAATACGCGGAATTAACTGCGCATCAAGTTTACTAATAAGGGGCATAACATTGAATTTAGCTTTATTACTGCTAAGCTCACCTAGAGATTTATTTAGGCGATTTAGTATATTGGAATTTGCCTTTATGATCGTTTCATTTTCCTGAGCATTAGAAGATAACTTTATTTGATTTTGAAGTTTTTCAACCTGAAATTTTAATGTACTCATTTAACCTCCTCCAATACATGCTCACAAAACTCATTGAGAATCCCTTCAATAGAGGAAAAAGAATCATTTATTTCTTTATTTATTTTATCTACCTGCTTAGTGCTGGTTGTATCATTAATCTTCTCAATTTTAGAAAGTACATTACTATTAAATTGCTGCCAGTTTTTTAAAACTTTACATACATTTTTAATAACACCACCATCTAATGATGAAAGAATTTCCAATTGCTTACTTTCATCCAAAACAGATAATAATTTGATGCTATTCTGAACGTCGTTCCATTTGCAGTTTTTGATTAATTCATTGATATCCTTATTAAGCGTCTCCCTTGAAACAAAGCTTTCGGGATATAATCCCATATCTAATATGCTTTTATAAATAGACTTTATCTTATCTAATAGATTGATGAATTCTTCTTTATTTTCACAATCATGAAGGTGATTATTCATCAACTCAATGTTAGGTTTTAATTCTTGAATCGCTTCGTTTTTTAGGCGTTTTTCACCATTTGACAACACTTCTTGCGTTAACTTCTTAGATTTGTTAATTGCTATTTTGAAATTATCATTATCAATACCTGCGGGGCATCCATCCAGCGGTTTCTTAAATGATATGATTTTCATCCATATTTGCTGGTTTACATCCCATTGACTTAATAATGCTTCTCTAAATTCTTTATATTTATCATTTATTGACGGAGGTAGTTGATTAACAATCTGGGAGGATTTTTTAATTAAAGTTCTCTGAAGGTTGCCATTAGTTTTTAAACCTAAACCTTTCATTAATAATATTTGCTTGGCAACTGATTCAACTAAATATTCTTTTTGAATTTTCTTAACTGCTTCTTTTATTATTTTTGGAATCCAAATTTCAGAGAATTTTGTATAATAAATAAAATCCTCATATCCATCCTTATAATTCCAATTTTTAGTACCTTCATTTTTATTGTTATTAAAATATCTTAAGATGGCTACTGCCGAGCGTTGAAAGAAAATTTTTGTTTTATCATCCTTCAAATCGTCCTCTTTGCAAAAGTACTCCTGACAACCTGATGGGTTATGCAAAGAATGCGGCAACTCAATTAAATACCTTTGCCCTTGTTTTAAGTGATATTCAAAAGCATTTGAATTACCTTTATTTCCAAAAACATTTGAATTATCAAATCCAAACCATCCTGAAGGTCTATAATTTAAGACCATATTGAATAACTGCTTTCTTAAGTTATTTCCTGAAATTTGAGATATTGGTTCTACTCCATTAAACCAATTGGAGACTTCTTTAATCACTTCATCTTCTTTATGACTAAATAGCTTAGAACTTATAGGCGACTCCGGAGAGGGGGCATCTGGCTTCTCATTTACATTAACCTCTATATCAGATGAAAGTTGTTGTGAAAAATCATTTAATGAAAAGGCTAAAGCCAACTGACTATTTAGCGTCTTCTTAACTGCTTTTAAGTCAATACCGTCTGACCAAACTGTTGATAAAACTCTTGCTTGTTGAGGTGATTCCAATCTAACTGTATTAATATCTGAATCTAAAGAAATTCTATTTTCTTTTATACTTAAATTTACTGGAAATTTACCAAGTACGAAATCATCCCTATGGTCCCTAAGTAAATTTAATAATATCTCATTGATCACGTCCCGTGGATTAAATACAACCTCTTTATCGTCATTTGAACAGTACCACTTCGCCAACTTTTTGATTGCTGATTGATTGTAAGGAAATAACGGAATCCCTAAAGATGATTCCCCAAAAGCATTTAAGTTTTCAGAGTCCTGCTCAGAGAGTTCGCCTTTCCATACAGGTAAATTTTCATTTTTCTGATCTAATCTAATCTCATCACTTAGCTGAGATTTTCCAAACCTAGATGCATTTAGGTATCGACTACAAAAATCAACAATTCTATTTTCAATATTTTGGGTGCTGTCATTATTTTCTTCAATTTTCCACTCTATTCTAGCCCTTGATAAGATAGTGTCCTTTCTTCTTTCGTAGCCGGCATAGCCTCTTGTTACCGCGATAACAGATCTCAAAACACAAAGCTCTTCTTGGCGTTCTTCCAAAAGGCAATCAATTAAGACATTCTCAATGGCAGAGATAGCAGCCATATCTTCAACTAAAACAACGAGAGTTCTACCTAACTGCTTAAGATGTTTTCGAATTTGTTTAAATAAATCTTGGAAGTTTCCACTATTAAATTGAAAAAGCCTTTGAAAAGCCGTTTGAGTCGCGGCACCAATTGACTCATTGATCATGTTAACGGCTTTTTGTCTTTGTATATGATCTCCTAATCCTAAAGCATTGATCGCATTCCTAGCAGGGAGGGATAGGTCATCTAGTTCGATTTTTTCAAGCATAGATTCAAAATCATCTAGACTAAGTTCGTAAACTGTATTATATAACTTTTTATCACTAGCACCTCTTATCCACCTAGTGGCTATATTGTAAATACAGCCACTTTCATTTAATAACTCCAACTGAAACTGAACATCATTAAGTAAATTGGGCAAGTTTTTTGCGAAGCTAACTCTCTCGCATATTGCCCTATATGTGTCCTTATCTGGCCTTTGGGAATAACTTTTTAACTCTCTCTCTGTATCTAAGGCTATGTCCGTAACTCTATGTGACATAAACGCTACAAAAAGATCGGCGACCTCCTTTTCTTTTAGTGAGTCACCTACTTCATCTATCTTTAATCTGGCTTGCTCAAAAATGTCACCATCTAAATCTTTTAATATGAGGTGTAAAGTCTGCCTTAGGCTCGAGTTTTTGGGTAAACGGACAATTTTCCATTTCTCTCTAATGACGACATTTTGTATTTTTAACTTGGCATGTAACCACCTAATCAAATGTGACTTGCCTACACCAGCCTCACCAACAATTGGGATTGGTCTTTCAACTTCCATTAAGTGATTTAATATCTCATCTTCAGATGCTTTACTCGGCTCATCATTTTGAGGTGATTTAGTTAAGTGCATAGGTTCATGAACTGCAAGCAATGTATGATCAGATAACTCTTCTGCTTCGGTTTTAATACAGTCTAAAATATTATTTCTGGTTGGCCAGTAACTTTCTAAACTCATTTTATACCTCCAACCAATTCTATATGACTGATTTCTTCTGTTTCATTATTAGCTAATTGAAGTGTGAGTGAATCTAAAGAATCCGACCGTTTATCAAGAAATATTTCTCCTTCTAATTTTAAACGATATAGAGCATGGCTAAGACTTCTAGATACAAGGTATTCAGAAGATGGTTTCCAATCATTTTTTTTAGTTTTCATCAACTCTTCAACTTTGACTCTATATTCTCCTCCGTCAAAGATAGGAATTTGTTTATTCAAATTATTAATAAACATTTTAATGCTAATACTCGAAAATTCTCCGACTCCTTTATTTTCAAACAAATCAGCTAAACATGACTTAATTAATCTTGTCGGGTCTACAATATATCGATCGTTACTGATTTTTTCTATGTAGCCAAGCAACAGGCCAAATTCTAGAAAATTAGAGGCGTCAGATGAGTTTATAGACAACCTTGTTTGATCATCAGTTTGATGGGGCATATACTTATCATTCGACAATGCGAGTTCAGCAGAAGTTAAGTACTCTCCCCCAAATGAGTGTTTATCTAAAGCTAAAAAAGTACACATCGCTCTGATAAGTGGTTCAATATCATTCCCAGTTAAAATATCATATTTTCGGTTAAATATTGTGCGTACTATTCGTTCGGCAAAGTTTTCATCATTAGAAAGTGCTGAAGTTGCTTTGATCCCATCAACAGACTTTACCCATAACCCAACTTTAGACCAAAATGTTATAGCTCCAGGCAATTTACTTTGGGGGTTAACATGAAGTTCCAATTCACCTTTATCATTGTATGTATCTTTTTCAAATAAGTTATCAGGTGCATTTTCTTCTAAAATTAACTCTACAGAATAGAAATTATCATTTTTTTTAATCCTTCTGTTTAACAATTTATCAACAAAGATTAATGATGGGATATGGCCTTGGTGACTAGCACTATTTATTACAGACACGTATTTTTCTCCACGATTTTATTGAAATTTACTAATGGAATCGATTTGTTGTTATCTTGCCACCACAGACGGTTATCATTTGATTTGTTTTTTTGATTGCGCTCAGCTACAAAAAAAGTTATTTGCTCTTCTAACGATGGAATTATCACTCTTGAATCAAAAGGTGAAGCGATATTTAGAGATGGCCATATATTTAGATTTTCTGATAAATCTTGAGAGATCCAGAATGAACTAAATCCTCTAGGGAGTTTTTTTTGAATTCTTCTTAAAAAACTTAAATCGGCTTTAACTGAATAGATATATTTATTTTCTAGCATTTTTTTGACTAGCTTGGCCCACTGTAATTCAGAAATACGTTCTTTAGTTTCATCGTAATAAACACTACAAACATTATCAAAAGAAATATATTCACTTAATGAGGGTGGCAATAAATGAGCAGAACTATAATTATCAACAGAAATACCATCACCTAATGAAGGTGAGAAACCTTCACATCCCATACAACCTCCGCATGCTCTTTGAGGGCTATAGCCCTTGATTATGTAGTACTTCACTAATTCTTTGCAAATAGGTTGTTCAAGAGACCTTATATTTTCAGACAAAGTTAAAAAGCCATGCTCCTGAGTCTTGATTTCAATTTTACGATGTTCTTGAATATTGTTTTCCCAATATGAATTAGAGAGAGATTGTTCATTAAGAAGTTGAACTAAAACCTTGCTGTTATAACTTTTCCAATATTCTTTTCGTTTAGCATTTTTATCAGAATCATTTAATTCACTATCATCTTCAATTATTGGAATATCATAAAATATTTTAATTAGACCCGCGCGTTGCATGAGCAAAAGTGTTAGCCAATTCCAATCTTTATTTCGATCACTTTTCTTGTTAATACCGTCGTGATAATACGATGTATCCAGTTGGTATAAGTCACCACGTAGAGTTGGGTGGGAAGATATATTAACCTTTCTATCCCACATCCCTTTCCATTTCTTATAGCCTAACTCTGTAGAAATTAATATTTCACTGTTTATTATTTTAGCTTCAGAAAACTGTTTGTTATGATAAATTAACTCCGAAATAGCAGATGTTCCGTTTCTTCCTGCTCGTCCAATTTCTTGATAATAACGATCGATATTATCGGGAATACACGCATGTATTACACTCTTTACATTGGACTTATCCATACCAACACCAAATGCAGAGTTTGCAACTATGATATCTAGGTCATCATTCTTCCACTGCTTAATTATTTCTTTCTTGGAGCTAGCCCCTGTATCACCATTAAATAAGGCGATTCTATTAAGCCCTATAGCATTTAATTTCTCTTTAAAGTCAATAGAATCTTGGATTAGTGTTGTGTAGAGAATAAGTGGTTTTGGCAACGCAATAACTCGATTTATTACAGCTTGAGAATGACTATTCTTATTTACATTTTTATATGATGAGCTAACTTCTGGACGTAAAAAATTACCATTAACAACAAGTGGTTCGCTATTGGGTTCACAATACAGGGTAGTTAAAGAGTCTATGTTGCTTTGTGTGAATGTTGCTGACATAAGAATTGTTTTAAATGGGGAGTTGCTTACCTGCCTTAGTGATGCAACCAAAGCTCCAAAACGTTGAAACTCTGATCGAAAATTACTTCCCCAAGTATCAATCAAATGTGCTTCATCAATTATTATATTAGAAATATAGTTTTGTTTAGCTAATCGGAATAATAAAGGAAGTAAGCTTCCCGTAACGGATTCAGGGGACGTGAAAATGACTTTTTGAACACCATTATCAATGTTATACCTAATTTCAGATTTTTCACCATCAGATAATTGTCCGTACCAAGCATAATTTTTAACAGAAAAATCATCTGCTTTGTCTAACAACTCCTTTGCTCTTTCACCCTGTTCTATGGCTAGCCCAACTGTAGGTACAATCACTATTGTTAGCGCTTTACTCTTACCAAATAGCATACAGGCATGAGCGACTAATGTTTTACCACACCCGGTAGGCAAATTAATAAAAAGGGTCGAGTCTTGAGGGCATGTCAAAGCTACTCTTACAGCCATCCTTTGGCCAGCACTAGAATAGTGGCTATAGTTTTCGTCTGATAACCTTGAAATTAAGGCTAAATCCATTTCTACTTTTTTAACTTTACGTTTTGGTTTCTGCTCGTACACATCCATTAACTTTTGACTAACTACTGGAGTTGATAAAGTAAGGAGGTCTGAACCAACTTGATAATTCAGCATAGCTTTGGCGCAGAGTACTCCCTCTTCACTAGATAAACGTCTATGTATTGGAAAGTTATTGTGCTTATTCAGTTCTTTTTGAGATGAGTACAAGTAATCTTTAATTGATAAAAGCAAGTCTAATAAACTGGTACTATCACCATAAACTACTTTTTTTAATCTCTGTGCAAAATGGTTATCCGGATAATGGCCATTAATATTATCAACCGTCTGGTGTAAAGCCCTTAACTCAGTATCTGAAAACAATGAGGAAATAATTAAATTATTCATTACGAGTTACCTACCAAGGTAACAGACCTCATAGTAGATAAGTTGACGCCAAACTCTTCACTTGAAGATAAATCATATTGTTGATTAAGTTCAGTTCTTATTTTTTCTTTGCAATCGGATGCAACACTCAAAACTAAATCTCGCCATTCATCTTTACTTAAAAACGAATCAACTGCATCCCACACGTTTTTTTCTGTATTAACACTTATATTATGGTCCTGATATAAATTTTTATTCGCCGTTAATGATTTACCATACGGTAAAGCCAGAATATTCAAAAAAACTTTATCTTGAATTTGATTACCTAATTCATCTACCCAAATATCTATAATCACAGGCTGAAATTTTCTATCATTATTCCGTTGGCTTACCCTTGTACGACAATCATTTTCTAATGTACAAATCCAACTCAACTTAAATAAAGTTTTAGGCTCATTAAAAGTCATATTTATCTTTGTTACTAATACTGAGGTAAGAGGTTTACTTAATTCTCTTATAATGGCATTGGATATACCTAACGTACTTTGTTGTGAAAATGAATAAACAGTATCAACAAAAGGCTGTCCATACCTAAATGGGTAGGAACCAGTTTTCGCACTTTGGTCTCTAGATGCGCTCATGGGTTTAGTCGATGGGTTTCTTAGGCCACTATCAAAGTCCATACCTAAAATACAATGACTTATGAAGTCATCTACATTTAATCGAGTTCGTCCTAATTGATATTGAAAAACAAAATTTCCATCTTCCGTTTTCCTAGAATCAAATCTAAGGCTTTTGTTAATCCACCCTTGCATCTCTTTACTTAAATCATCTGCATTTTCATCAACAATTCTTAATCTTTCTGAAAATGTTTTTATTTCCGAAAGATCTACTTGCATTCCATTCCACACTTCTTGATCTGCAGCTTTCTTTCTTTCTTTTGTAACTAAACCAGACTCTCCAGCTATTTCTTCGGAGAGTTTGTCTAATTGTGTATACCCTTGATGAACAATACTTTCACAATAAGATTCGATTTTCTCATCTAATATCAATTGAATACTTGAGCAATTTTGACTGAAAACACCTATGTCAATTTTTAGTAACTTAGCCCAAGAGCTATAAAATCCCTCTCGAGAAGGAGTAAGTACTAAGTTCTCAACAGGAAGTACTCCTGTGCTGCTTGCACTATATCTATTTAAACGACCAATTCGTTGTTCAATTCTCATTACCGTTCTAGGTAAACTATAATGGACAGCTAGACGACATTTCCCTTGTAGGTTTAGACCATCCTCTCCTGATTGATCACATATAAGAACATTATATTGAGGTGAAATATTGAAAGCTGGAAGCTTGCCATCAATGTGCCTTTCAACTGAAGGCAAGTGTTTTTCAATAAAGTTATAGACATTATCAGCTACATCTTTATCTCCACAAAAAACGACAATTTTACCATCCGTGTTTTTTTCCAACCATGCTGTAATCTCTTCCAGTAACAATTCATCTTTATTTGATTGTTCAACATGACCCATTTCAATCATTGTTGTCAAAATCAGTTTTTCTTCATCTGTAACGTTATTATCAGATGCCAAGACAACTTGTGCTTTAGATATAACTGAAGAGGGGGATATAAGAAGAGCATCTAACCATTGGAAATAGTTTCCATGTGTAATTCCTACAAAGTTATGCTCTCCATGTATTAAGCCATTACGGTAATCATCTAATTGCTCATCTAATGAAACAAATTCATTGCCTATCTTCCATGTTGATGTACTACAATCGCCTAGTCCTGGGAATATTTGCTCAATATAGCTATTTTTGGTTCCTCTTCTGTTTCTTATAAAACGCTGGAATAGTCTATACTTATCCCCAAAGTAATCTTGTAATGCCTTTACCGCTGACTTACGTTGGTTTTCATCTTTATCTTCGGCAAAGTAGTCAATATGAGGTTTAAGATTAGCGATTAACAAATTTAATTCAGTATCATTAAAATCAAAATTTTCAATCTGTTCGACTATACCCTCCAGCGTGAAATCATCACTTTCTGGCACTAATGCACCATATATTCCTGAGTATTTTTCTCTTTCTTTAATCTTATTATTAAATGATGCTATTCCTTCATCATTTAATTGATAGGAATCTGGGTTCAAGCAGTGCAGCATAGCCAAAAAGTTTTTGGTATTTCCTGTTATGGGTGTACCTGAAAGAACAATTGTCGATATAGAGTTATGGCAAGCAGATGCTATTTGTTCAAATATATCTTTATCTTCTTTTCCCCAAGCAAGCTCTCCCAACTGGTGACCTTCATCTATAACAACCATTGTAGGTTTTTTAGTAATGAATTTAGTTGTTAAAATATCTTGGAAACTACCGATAAATACTTTTTGTTCGTCTTCATCAAGGAGCTCATTCATTACATCTTCCAAATGGAATTTTTGACTCATTTCAATCTGCCACTGATGAACAAGGGAAGGAGGGGTTAAAATGAGAACGCAAGCCTTATCTTTATATTCCAATATATGTTCACGAACCAAAAAACCAGCTTCAATAGTTTTTCCTAAACCAACTTCGTCACCAAGAAGATATTTTTGTACATCATCATTCAGTACTTGGAGAACAACAGAAAGCTGGTGAATCTCTAGGTTTACTGCACTACTAGGGATAGAGGATATTGATGCGCAAGAGGCTCGTTGGTTTATGTAGGAATTAAAAAAAGATGCACGATCGGAAATATACATCGGGGAAGTTGTTGCTCTTCCAGCTAAAAAATCCGCAGGACAAAATTGAGGGTTCCCTACTAAATTGGGTACAAATATTTCTTCTATAGAAACTACATCAGAGTCGTCATAGTTGTATTTAATTAAATGTTGGTCATTTGGCCTTTGCCCATCGTAAAAACCTACTCGCCAATTCTGAGACTTCCCTATTTTACAGTAGACTATAGTTTGCTCAAATAGTTTCTGTTTACTCATGAGTTCGGATGCTGAAACTTCAATTTTATTTGAATGGGGCGATAAGGGAGAAGTGAAAAACCCTATGACAGCACTGCTGTTTTCGCTAGAAATAGAAACTATTTTACCAACCCCCTTAAATGCTGTATTACTTTCTACTAATGAACCAATGCCAACCTTCACTTGCCACTCCTTGGGGTAATTAATTTAAAATAGAATTCACAATGTAATTGTCGAATGGACTACTTAACTTTAAGTTATCTAGGCAAGGATAATAAAATGCTCTTATGCCTAATCCATGCACTAAAAACTTCCATAAAATATGAATGAAACTACATCGCTAGAATATATTATATCCACCTCAAGGACAAATTGGTTCTATATCAATGAGTTTTAACTGTTCCGTAAATGTTTAGGTGTTGCTGATAGGTTGCGCTATTACTGAATAATGCAATTCCCCTGTAAAATACAAGCATCAAAAATTTATACTGATATCAAGTGCGCTACTGGAAATGCTTTCCTTAACTGATAATTCGTTTATATTACCTTTCATTCTATGCCAATGTATTTGTGCATTTGCACTGAGAGTCTCCAGTTATTATCAATGCATGATTGAATTGCTAGTTCTGTAGCCCTCTTCTTTTGGCTTATTGGTTGGATGTAAATCTGTTTATTCACAATTTTATGCTCGTCTATCAAAGCTTTTAAATCATCAATGTGCTGCTCAGTAGCTACTGGATGTTTTATTTCGTTAGCGCGTAAGAGTGCAGACTTTAATACTTTATAACCTCCCTTCATGTTTACCTTTGGGGACACGGTGACCCAGCATTTATCTGATACTTTAATTTCAAAAGTACCCGATGTTTCAACCTGGCAACTATACCCCGAACGTTCAAACTCTAAACAAAGAGGAAGCAAGTCATACATACAAGGTTCACCGCCAGTAATAACAATATGCTTAGCTTGATAGCCTTCAGATAAGAATACTGCTTTTAATTGTTCAATCGTAAAAACTCCCCAACTGTCATTTTCAATTTTTTTGGTAACGATACTTTGTGGTTCAACTTCCTTCTCTATTGACACATTCCACGTATGCTTAGTATCGCACCAGGAACACCCCACAGGGCAACCTTGTAGCCTTATAAATATTGAAGGTTGACCAGTGAAGGAACCTTCACCTTGGAGTGTTTCAAATATTTCGTTTATTTTGTAAGTTGTGTCTGTTTGCATAAGCTTTTCTGATTGGGCCAATGGGCACTAATTTATTATTTAGATAAAGAAATATTAACATATTTGAGAGAAGGCTTCGTAGATCAAAAATAGTGTTTTAAGAAACTTAGATTTACCTACGCAAGCTAATATTGATCTCGTCTTTAATACTAAGCATTTACGACGATACTATAGAGCATTAAAGCATTGTTCTTAATAGTAGCACTGCAAATTTAACGGTCGTTTTGCATACTTCTGTCGTTTTTAAACGATGGTAATGTACCTGGTTGACTATCTATTGAAAGGAAATCTCTGTAGTAGCAATAGTACAAGCTCTCGCTGGAAATACTGATATTTATCGGCAATATCAAAGTTGTTAATCTTGGCGAGGAATTGATCGCCGGTATGTAGCTTGATGCGTTCGATGTGCATCTCTTCGAATACCCAAACTGAATCGGCCCAAATTAACATTTCTTCTGTGCATAATGTTAAGCTTGCTTTAGACGTGTATTTCTCACTTAATCCCGCCGATTTGTAATTATGGGCTGAATCTAATGTCTGAAAAATTTCTTCTGCTGTTTTGCTGCGTTGAATGTTCGCTGTGCATAAAAATAATATGTTCATACAAAATTTATCCTCCAATTGTTTAAGCCGATTGAAAACAAATCGTTGTCACATCAAAATATTCTTGAAGAATTTCGGTCACTTTAAATTGTGAATCGAGTCAGATATTAAAAGAGCGGTAGCCTTTTTAAAAATATTTTTCTCCTGCTCAATACGCTTAATTCATTTCTCTAACTCTTTTATTTTGTCTGGCGTAAGTGTACTCGAGTGAACACTACCACCATTGCGTTCTTGTTTTAGCTGCCTAACCCATTTATCTATTGCTGAGTTACTCACATTCATTAGCTCTGCGGCTTTTCTAGCCGAATGAGTACCATCGACAACTAATTGAGCTGCTTCTAATTTAAAATCTGCCGAATAAGTCGGTCTTGTATGCTTTGTCATTTTGTCACCTAAGCTTGATGAGATGCATAATCACACCTCTATTTCGATGGCCAAATTAACTGTGCCTCTTTACACTAAGTTCGCTAGGTGAAGTGGGCAAGTTCATCTGTACTCAGAACAAGCCAGAGAAAACGTTCAAATCTTTTCCCTGGCTTATCTCTATGCTTTTATAAGGAGTGGATCATGTTTGAGGTTTACGGCCTGTAAGATTTTTTTAATGAGTTGTTCAGTTGAATGTCGGCCTAATTCTTCCGCCGAGAAAATCCGTAGTAAATGGCGAGAATTTATTTTATGCCACCAACAAAAGTCAAACTTACTGAGGTCAATATTTTCGATTGAAAGTAACCATCTAGCGGGCAAGAACGAGTTTTCAACATGAGAGTCTACCGAGACGAACACTTTTTCACAGAATCGTGATAATTGAGTTGCCCTTTTTCCAATGGGGCTCCCAGAAGCAGTGCCGACGGTAAAGATCACTGCACAGTTTTCTACGTCTTTGATAGCCGCGAATAACTGATTAACCCTTTCTACCTTTGTCCAATCTAAATTTATGGCGGCGCCTTCTGAGCTTGTTAAATCGTTAATTTCGATTAATCTGTTAAGAGGTGAGGGGAGGTTAATTCTTTTTTCAAACCCTACAAATTCTTCCATTTCAAAATAAGTTTTATAACAAACAAATACCTTTTTGTTCTGAACTAGAAGTTCATTAGCCAATTTTCTTAATAGGTGCATCTCTCCACTTCCCCCTTTAGACCGAAGAACGCCATAAAACTTTGTAAATGGGGGGATCGGTGCTAGCTCTATTTCGACTTTTTTCCCCTGAACTCTATCAGGAAGTAAATCGATTAGACTGTTATCTAAAGATCTTCTCTTTAAATATTTCATATGCATATTGCCTCTATCTGAGTTAACTTGAGATTCAATATATATGAACAGTCATATCTAATCAACTATATGATTTGTAAGGGTTAGTGGTACTCATCGTGTACTAAGGTAGGAGGTGGTTCATTGTTTTTAGTTTTTTTTTGTGGGGCAGTTTTGTTGAAGAAATGAGTATTAAATACTTAATATGTAGTGAGTCCATATACCATCGTTATGAAATTAAATATTAGTTCTACATTTGATATTTATTCGATAAAAATATTAGCAATACGGAGTATTTAAATAGTAAAGGGGAGAGTATCTTATATATTTAAAAATTGAATAATTGATCAACATATTTTATGACGGAACTTGCTATATGCGTTCATGGTGATCAGCGTTTGTTTGTTAAAAACACGACACCGTCTTTGTTAAAGGGGAGGGGTAAATTTCTCTACTTCCAAATTAGAATCAACAAATTAACAGCTTCCATTATTGCTGCTAATTTTGCTTCTTGTATTAGGTTTTAATTGACATTCAATCTCTAGTTCGGCCCGAACCCTGTAAAATACTATTAAGGTTAGATAGTTCATCTATTCTAAATTGTCGCTCTCCCAGTAACTCACTTTTACTCTGCAATCTTGCTCTCAATTTAATAATAGTTTTTTCATCTTCAAAACGGTCAAGCTTCAAAGCTCGAATATGATCAAGCTTTTGATTAAGGCGTTCATTTTCCAATTCATGGAAACAAATCAGTTCATCCATCCCATCGAGTGATGCGCATAAGTTGTGTGCATCTGTTTCAAGTTCTAATCTGATTTTTGCAATATTACGATCAGCCGTGCTCTGAATCTTTTTATCACAAGTTACTATTATCTGATGCAACGTCTTTCCGATCTCTTCATTTAGCGACTCTAATAATTCTTCAATTTCAGGCTCGAGAACATGGATATCCAAATCAGAAAATTCAACAGTTAGCTCTGAATTTATAAAACGATTAGACCACTCTTTCATCAAGCGTTCAGGTCGCCCTTTACCAAGAATATTTTTTAACTTATATCCCGTTACCTGTTTTCCTTCCGACTCTAGTTTATGGCCAGCTTCATAAATATCTTGTGAAGCTACTTCTGGTTTTCTCATAATATGTATTACCTTATCTATAGTATAAATAATATACTTTTGAAAATAATAACGTTTCAAAAGTTCGTGTGTACGGAGGATATTCTCCATATTTAATAAAACTGCGGCAATAGTATTTTGCCAATAAAAACAGTCAGTAACAGTTTTTATGGAGTGTTTTTATATTTTTCAGTGATTAAACTGAAAATACAAACCAGATGAATCGATAATAATTTAAAGGCAGGTTATATATAACAATGGTAAAAAATAAGCACTGTAAAATACTTATCGTTGAGTTAATTAGCATAGAAAATGAAAGTGGCTCGATTTTAGCCACTTCTGCTCAAATAAATATTACGTTTATCTACAATTAAATTGTAAATAGTTTAAAAGTTATTATGACCCGGTGAGCAAGCTCACTAAGCCTCTATGAAGTGACTCGCTCTAGTTTTTAATCAATCGAGGTTGAAAACGAAGTGTATTCTACTAGGGGCAGAATTAATTCCGCTAGCTTGTTTAGTGTATCAACACGCTCAGGGTAAAAACCATAGCAATCGTACGTTTTCTCTACGCCTTTTAGGGTATGGTTCATGCACTTTTCTGCGACATTTTTTCTGGTGCCAATTTTCGAAAGTAAAGTACGAAAAGTTCGGCGAAGATCGTGAATCGTAAAATGCAAAACCCCAGCTTTCCCCAGATGATTTGGTCCCGGTTTTCTGTTTCCATATGCGATTCCAAAAAGGCTAGCAACTGCGTCATTTAACGTATCTGACGCTATGTGAGGTAGCTTACTAGTCTTGCGCCTAGGAAATAAACACTCAGAATTTGCGCTAAGAATTCGTAGATCATGAAATAAAGGAATAACTAGATCAGGGATAGGTATGACTAATGCCGCTTCTGTTTTAGTTGAACTTGCAAACAGCTTGAATGTCTGACGTTTTAAGTCAATTTGGTGCCATTGAGCTGACAGCAGTTCCATTTTACGAGTGCCTAATACCAGCAATAAAATTAGAGCAATATAAGAGCTTGTTGGTATTTTATGAGGATGCTCACGAAATACTGAAAATGCTAGTTCGATTTCTTGCTCTTCTAGATAACGCTGGCGCTTACGGTCAGCGCCACCTGCATCCTCAGACTGCGAAAACTCTTGCGCAATATTGCAAGTAACAACTTTGTATTTAGTAGCAAGTCGATATACTCGTTTGATAAAAAGTAACACTTGATTTGCAACGGCAAGGCGGCCTGAATCTAAAACACGTTGGATGACATTGTCGATGTCATAGCTATGAATACGATCAATACGAATATTGCCAAGGTAGGATTTTATTTCGTTGTTATAGATGCGCTCATAAATATAAGCCGTTTTTATTTTGCTGCGCTTCTTAACTAGGTACTTATTAGCGCAATCATCAAAAGTAATGAGCCTAGGCTGTTTTTGACGTTCAATATCAAGCTTTGGGTCAATGCCATCATTTAACTTCTTACGGCATTCTATAGCAACTTTGATTGCATCTTCTATGTCTAAAAGTTCATCATGCTTTTTACCATAACTCCCGATCTTATATTGTCGACGTTTACCGAAAAGTTGATAACGAAGAATCCAACTTGCTTTACCTTGTGATTTTACGTCTAGGTATAAACTTGGATAAAAATTTTCGAAGATAGGTTTTCCAAGTTGAACTAACTTTTCAACCCGGCTTGCTTGCTCTAATATAGACATTTATCACCTCAAATTATTCATCAAATGTGGTGAGTAAATGAGGCGGTGGTCGTCAAAAAGTCACCACTTTGGTCACCACTTGAAGCCAAAATAAGGCTAAGAAAACGTATGTTTTTAAAATATTCTTTAAACCTTCTGACTAAAAACCCTTTTATAATAGGTTAAGTAGCCAACATATCAGCCAAAACGAATAGATAAAGTTCTATTCAATATTCTGGATCTGCTCCCTCATTTGTTCGATTAACACTTTGAGTTCAACGCTGGCTTGAGTGATGTCGCTGTTGATTGACTTTGAGGCTAAGGTATTGGCTTCGCGGTTAAATTCTTGCATCATAAAGTCGA
>Ga0209292_1001048_pt1 | contig 34645 bp, 31 predicted proteins | sample GOMGulsemesocosm_2_FD_184634 | JGI IMG/M metagenome (GOLD analysis project Ga0209292, IMG submission 184634) | Methane-oxidizing microbial communities from mesocosms in the Gulf of Mexico - GOM9C Gulf of Mexico (SPAdes) (version 2) | ecosystem: Environmental > Aquatic > Marine > Cold seeps...
GGTTTTACGGTTTGTGGTTGAACAATCACTCGATATTAAACAAATATTAGTGGTTACTTTTACCAAAGCAGCAACGGAAGAGCTGAAAGATAGGATTAGGGCGCGTTTAAATGAAGCTCGCCAAGCGAGTACAGATAAATCACTTATTCCAAATGACCCTAGTATAAGGCAATGGCTAGACTCTTTAGATATAGAGCCTGAAATAATTATTCAACGTCTTAATAATGCATTGCTAGATATAGACCAAGCAGGCATTTTTACTATTCATGGTTTTTGTCAGCGTATTTTGGCAGAACACGCTTTAGAAAGTGGACAGCTATTTGATTCGGAATTAACAGGCGATGTTAGCTCTATTAAACAAGCCTGTTCTGATGATTTTTGGCGTAAACAGGTTTATCAACGCTCTATTTGGGAAGCGTCCCTATTAACTTCAGAATATAAAACACCTGATCAATTATTAACTAGTGTCGATTTTATTGCTCCCGATCTTACTGTTTTCCCTGAGTATCAAGAACTTAATCAAAAACTAGCCGATGTTAAAAAGTTAATTGAAAATAATAAGCAAAATATTGAATTTGCTTTAAGTATTATTGATGAACAATTAGCAGAAGGTAAATTTAAAAAAAGCTTTAGTTCTGGTTTTCAAGGAACGGCACAAAATTTAATACAGTGGATTAATGAAGAAAGCACGTTACCACCAGACTTTTCTATACTAACTTATAGAGGATTGTTTGAAGCTTTAAATGGCGTAAAGTTTAAAACCAGCAAAGCCAAACCGCTTCCTAGCGAAGAGCAAAAAAACAATTATATTAATACCTTTAATATTGATACCACACTGTTTGAAAAAATTGATGAGGCAATAGCTAGTATCAGTCTGACTTTTAGACGGACATTACTTGAAACATTAAGAGAAGATGTAGATAAAAGGTTACAACAACTTAATGTGTTATCTTTTGACGATTTAATTAGTCGTTTTTCTGAAGCATTACAACATGAAAAAGGCCTTATCTTATGTCAAGAGATTCAGAATCGTTTTCGAGCAGCACTTATTGATGAATTTCAAGATACAGACCAAAATCAGTGGTTTATATTTTCTACTTTATTTAATTCTGCTGAACATTATTTATACTTAATTGGAGACCCTAAACAAGCTATTTACAAGTTTAGGGGAGCAGATATTAATTCTTATTTTTCTGCACAAGAACAAGCGCAACATCACTTTACACTGGGCAGTAATTGGCGCTCACACCCACAATTAGTAGAAGGGGTTAATTTGTTGTTTGCTAGAAAGCAGCCTTTTTATGAAGATAAACCAGTGTTTAACGATGTTAAAGCCGCTTTAACGCCTCAGCATGGTGCAGTTTTTCAAAATGGGCAGGCGCTAGCTCCACTGGTTTTATGGCAATTAGATAAAAATGAAGATGCATTTTGGAGTTCTGGAAAAGCCGCTAATGAAATAAAAATAGCAACAATTAATGAAATATTAAAATTATTGAGTCCTGAATTTAATATTGAAATTAAATCAAATCAAGCACCAGTTATCCCCAAAGATATTGCCATATTAGTCAGAAGTAATCCGCAAGCTCGAGACTTTCAGCTTGCTTTAAACGCGGTGGGGATTGCAGCAGTTATTAATAGTAAAGAGTCTGTATTTTCTTCAACAGAAGCTAACGACCTTTTGTTACTATTACAGGCCATTGCACAGCCAACTAATAATCATTTACTTAAACAAGCATTAACACTTGATTGGTTTGACCTTAATGGTCAGCAATTATTTAAGGCTTTAAATGATGAGCTTGTGATGGATGGATGGCTATCACGATTTTTAGATTATCAGCAAAGCTGGCAAGTAAGTGGCTTTATGGTGATGATGAAACGGCTATTAAGTAATGAAAAAGTACTACCGCATTTATCCCAATATGAACTTGCTGAGCGGCGTATTACTAACCTACAACATTGTATTGAATTAGTTCAGCAAGCAGCTATTGATGAGCATTTGGGCATTAATAAAACACTCGATTGGCTACATAACAATATTGTTCAAGCAATAGGTAAATCAACAAGTTCTGATGAACAACAGCTTCGCCTAGAAAGTGATGAAGATGCCGTCAAAATCATTACCATGCATGGCTCTAAGGGATTGGAATTCCCTATCGTTTTTTGTCCTTTTTTATGGCAACGTGGCGTACAGCTCAAAAAAGAACAAAATGTAATTAAATGTTATGAAAACAATACTATGATTGCTGATTTAGGCTCTGCATTGTTTGAGCAACATAGAGAAATTGCATTAGAAGAAGAGTTGGCGGAAGATCTCAGGGTGCTTTATGTTGCAGTTACTCGAGCCAAATATAGGTGTTATTTAAATTGGGCAGATGTACGCAGTAAAGATAAAGCGAATGAATCTGCAATGGCTTATTTACTAGATTTTTCAACAGATGACTTTATACAGCAGCAACAAAAACTAATAGCTTATAGTCATCAACACCCCTCAGTTTTTGAGCATCAATTAATAGACGCAGAACAGAGTGTTGATCAAGCTTATCAGTCGACATTGACTAATAGCCCTACGCTAGTGATGCAAAGACAGAGAGGGCTTTATACTAGTTGGCAAATGAGTAGTTACACGGCTTTATCGTCTTTAAGTCAGCATGATGCACCTGAATTGCCCAATGATAAAGCAAGAGAAGAGATTGTTATTAACTGGGCCGAAGCAAATTATTCAGAGCTCCCTCGTGGTGCTCATACAGGGAATGTAATTCATGATTTGTTGGAAAATATCCCTTTTTATATATTGGCTGAAGAAAATGATATTAGTCAGCAACGTGAAAAATCTTGCCAGCGTTATGGTGTAAAAACAGCAACACCCGAACAATTTGATTTGTTATTAAGGAATACTGTTAATACAGCCTTATCGAACGATGATGAATATTTTTCTTTAAAAAACCTAAAATACACGCAGTGTTTAAAGGAAATGCCATTTTATCTTTCAATGCAGGCTTTAGATGCTAGTCATATAAATCACATTTTAAAAGATGACCCTTGTTACCAAGCACTATCTAAAAAGTCACTGTGTGGCTATTTAACAGGGTTTATTGATTTAATTTGTGAATATAATGGTCAATATTATGTACTGGATTATAAATCTAACAGCTTAGAAAACTATGAATCAGCAGACTTGGTTTTAGCTATGCGTGAACATAATTATGGTCTGCAATACTGGATTTACACCTTAGTTTTACATTTATATCTAAAAAATAGAATAGCTGGTTATGACTACGAAACTCATATTGGAGGGGTAAAGTATTTATTTGTCAGGGGGATGAATGAAAGCCAAACTTGCAGTGGGGTTTATCATATTAAACCTGAATTTAATAAGATTGAGCAATTAGCCGCTTTATTTAGCGCTTAAATTTGGCAACGATGACTGTCTTTAAAAAATTAAAATTAGCAGTTATTTTTTCTAATAATAGACATAAAAATAAAATCGAGTGATATAGCTTATTCCGATAAGGCATATAACGTAGATTTACTGCTTGCTTGACCATTTTTGTGCTTTTTAAGGCTAATATCACAGCTGAAAGGTTATACATTGCAATTAAAATGCCAAATTAAGCGACATATTGTCACGCGTCAAAATGCCACATTTTCAAGCGCACATCAGCTGGATAAACTGTACGCAACTCTTGTATGCAACCTCTTCTTTAAGAGATTTTAGAGTTTATCGAATCCTTCCTCTCGTGCGGTCTTTTGACCGCATTTTTTTTGGAGACAGCCATGCAACGTAATTATCAATCAGCATATTCTGATGCACCTTCTATACAAGACCTTACTCACCAAACGGCCTTTCATGAGGCTGGTCATGCTGCGAGTATTTATTTAGGAAACAAACAAAAGAAACTTCCTGCTGTATTTTTTCAAATACAGATTCAACAAGCAACAGAATCTAATACACTTAATGTTGCTAAAGTTATAGATGGTCATTTAATTCAAAATTTGCCTATTGCAGGGTTAGATAACTTTCAATCTTTATCAAAACTGGATCAGTTAAATTATAAAGCGGCTTATGAAGCAGATGTTATTAATTTATTAGTTGGCCCTTTAGCGGAAGCTAAATATGTTTCAATAAGAGATGATGAAGCCTTTAATTTCAATTTAATTAATACTCATGCCTTAAATTATTATGGTGGCTCTTCTGATGTAAAAAAAGCCTATACTTATTTAGAATATTTCATTTCTTCTGAAAGTGAACGTGAAGAAAAAATGCTTGAACTATTTTTCCAAGCTTTTCAGTTTATTAACACTCAAGGTAACTGGAAATATATCTTAAATTTAGCGCATTACATTCTAGATAGCGAAAAGGATATTATTTCTTGCGAAGAAGCTATAGAAGTTTTTGATCTATGTGTAGGTTAAAATAACATAACCAAGGATATTGTAGAGCGGGTCTTGTCCGCTCTACAATACTTTTTATGGCTATATACACCACAACTTGTCTTTTGGAACTGAGGTTAGCCTCAGTTCCACGCTGAAAATTGTTTTGGTAAGTATGAACCTATTTTCAACACAAGCTGTGGATTGTTAATAACCATAATGCTTTTTTTATTCTTAGTTTAGGCTTGTTTTTGCTTTAATGGAATTTTAAAATAAAAACATGCTCCACCCTCAGGATTGTTTTTAACGCCAAGCAGACCATTGTGTCCTTCAATAATTTCCTTGCAGATTGCTAGTCCCAGTCCTGTTCCACCCGAGCCATCTTCAGTAAAACTACTTTGCTGAAATTTATCAAAAATAGTATGTATCTCCCCTTCAGGGATTCCCACGCCTTGGTCTTTTATTTCTAGCTGTAAATAGCCATTTAATTTCTTAATATCAAAACTAATTATGCCTTCTATAGGTGTATGTTTGATTGCATTAGATAAAAAATTAGTAATGACTTGAAAAATACGTATATTATCAAAAACAGCAAAACTCTCCCCTGATTGATAATAACATTCGGTATTTATTTTTAACTCATCCATTCTGGCTTTCTGCTCATCTATCGCCTGTCCAACTAATACTTTCAAGTCATATTCGACAAAATTTATATCCATTTTTCCAGCTTCCATTTTGGATAAGTCGAGCAAATCATTTAGAAGATGTAATAAACGATGGCCACTTTCCGTAATTCTTGAAAAATAACTTTCTAGTTTTTCTCTAGGCGCTTTATCTATTCGTGTTTGGCCTAAATTAGCAAAACTTAAAATACCATGTAGAGGGGTACGAAGCTCATGAGACATATTGGCTAGAAATGCTGATTTAGCTTGATTAGCAATTTCAGCCGCTTCTTTTGCTAAGACTAACTCTTGATGTTCTTTTTGACGAGAAATATCAACTAATACACCATTAATATTTTTTGATTGGTTGTTTGCATCTAGACCAATAACACCTCTTATCACGACCCATCGTATTTCATCATCGACGCCTTGAACTCTAAATTCAAAATCAAATTGATACCCTAGCTCTTCATTTATTGAAGACTGCAGATACTGTTCTAATGAGTGAGTATCTGGTTGATAAATGTTTTTCAACCATTGTTGATAAGAAAAAATGGACTTACCCGAAATAATAAAACAAATTTGTCGAGCTTTTTTATCAAGATGTATTTCTTTGGTAGCAATATCAAATTGAAAAACACCCGCATTAGAAGCATATAAAGCTGACTGTAATTGATCAGTCCTTTTTATCAATCGTAATTCAGTTTTTTTTCTTTCCTGAACTTGGTTTTCAAGGGCTCTTTCACGTTTGATAGATGCAGTGACATCGGTAATATTTATTAAACAATAACGTGAAGATGTAGTGCTTATTTCTATACTTGTAATATTAATTTGTTGTTGGAGACGCTCTTTTTCCTTTGTATTAGGTATATACAAAGGAAAAGGGGCTTTATTCAAAACACTGGATAGGATCGCAGGCAAACCTGTTTTAATGTTAGACGAAATGACTTGATGAATTCGTTGGTTTACTAATTCAGGAAAAATCTCATCAAATGGTTTTCCAATAGCTTTATATCCAGGTATTAAAGAGTGTTTTTCCATCCATTGATTCCAGCATACAATATTTGCTTGCATGTCCAGAACAATGACACCAGAATTCAAACTACTAAAGAAGTTTTTTAAGTCAACACTTAATCCTGACTCACTCATAGCTTTCCAATAGTGTATTTAAGGTTTTATACAAATCTTCCATAGAATCAGTATTTAGTACAAAAACCAAATGACCATTAATTAAGCTTTTTTTCAATTCCATTTTTACTAAAATAGAAATTAAAACTTCTTTACTTCCTCTTTTAGGTATTGAATTATCTAGTAATTCATGTGTTTTGGTATCTCGAAAAATAGGTAACTGAATTTTAAAGCTTTCCCCTAAAGCCTCTGCTATTACACTGATACAAGAATTTAACACAATGTTACCTATCTCTGTCAGAGCTTCACTTTGTAATTCAGTTAATGTTTCATCGGATAAGTGTTCATCAAGCATTTGCTTAACCACATCAAAGCTATCTTCAGGATTGAAAATTAGCATTGAATGCATATCAAATGGACCTTCCATAGCCTGAGAGACAGAAAATATATTTTGATCATGCCCAAGACGATTAGCCAGTTCTTCAGGCGTTTCAAAAATGATATCTGGGACTGATAATATAACTTCTTGATTTACTAATTCACTTAACGAACTAGCAGCACTACCAATTCCTAGGTTAAAAAGTTCTTTCAGCAGGTCATACTGCATTTCAGAGAACTCAAAATGACTATTTTCCATTTACTTCCAAATTTTAATGAGACTAATTACTATTTAAGCATAGCTGGTATTGTGAAAATAGAGAAATTTTAATAATAAGTATTTTCTTGGAGCTTGGTAGTATCAACCAGTTTAGGGCTTTGAAGATATATTTTGAGTATCAATACTTTCTGAGACCATTTCCTGTACTGAGCCAAAGTCATAGCCAGATTTTGTTAATTTCAAGCCTCGATTAGCCATCATTACACCCATAATTATAACTAATACGCCTGAAACTCTAACAAGATCATGAATGGTATTTCTAGATAATAGATTTGCAAAAAAACCAAAGCCAAGCAAGGGGACTAATGTACCTAATCCAAAGAAAAGCAATAAAGTTGCGCCTTCTTGTGGGCTTCCTGTCCCTGCTGCCATAATATACATTGCTTGTAAGGGGCCGCAGCCTAATAAAAACCCCGTTAACAGACCAATCACAAGTGGGCTACGTTGAGTTTTAATATTACTATTAACTTCCTTGGTAAATGCTTTGGGTAACCTTATGGTAAATGATCGTAATGAAGGAATTAAGTCTAACATTTTTAGACCATAGATCAGCAAAAATAGACTAGCAAACAAAGCAGCGATTCCTCTCATATGAGAGGTAATAGTAATAGCAGCTCCAAGCAAGCCAAATCCTGCTCCAATAGCCGAGTAAGAAATTGTTTTGCCCATGCCGTATGCAAAATGGGATAAGAATGCGCCCGTTTTAGTTGTTACGCGGCTTGAGTAGCTAATAACAAAACTACCGCACATACCAATACAATGAAAGCCGGTAAGAAAGCCTATACTAAATAGCATGACATGACTCATCTGAGCATTTAATTGTGGAATTAAGTCAGGCATTAAACTTTTGCCCCACAGTGCAGTTCCACCAACGGCTATTAGTAAAATAATAAAAATCACGGTATGTAATAAATATGATTTTTTCTTTGGCTGTTCTTTTTCTATGTCATAGCCTTTTTTTTCTATAACAAGTTGGAAATCTTGCTCACTTACTACTTGATCATCAAATTCAATATTGGCTGTTTTCTTTACATAATCAGCTTTAACTTTAACAATACCAGGCAATATTAAGATTGCATCCTCAATAGACTGTTCACAGCCAGTACATTGCATTCCTGATATTTTTAATTCAACGTGTTTAATTGTCATTAGTACAAATCCCTTATTACCTTAATAATAACCGCAGTTGATGAATATTATCATCAATTTTTCTTTTTATAAGTAAGTAAAAATATAGCCCAGAAATAGCAATAATCATACCTGCCATAGTCGAAATAGTTGCCTGAGATATACCAGCAGCCATAGCACGAGCATTGCCAGTCCCTGTTACTGCCATCACATCAAAAACATGTATCATGCCAACCACTGTGCCAAGTAAGCCTAGCATAGGGCAAATTGCTATTAGCATTTTTATGATTGTTATTGTCTTTTCCATGCTGATTTTTGCATCGGACAATATGTAGTTTTTGACATAAAAAAACTCCTTCGCTTTACAGTAACTTGTTTGTTTTTGCCATTGGCTCAAATAATTGCTCTGCTGTTCTGGAAAGATCCATTTAAAATAAATGAATCTTTCACAAATTAAAGTCCATAAACAAATCGACACAAATAGAATGGCCCATAAAACACTTCCACCATTTTCCAGTAATTGTAATACTTTATTTAATGAGTCCATATTTTCTTTAGGGTAATTTAAGCTAGTAACGCACGATAAAATTAATGATGCGTTGTTCTAATGATTATTTTGATACAAACCAAAGGTTGATTTAAAAATGAAGGGTAATCCTTTGTCAGCCAGACAACATTCACTCTACAATTTGTAATCTGTAGGTTGTTAATAACGATGTATTTATATCACCAATCATAACTTTAGAGTGGCATAAAGGTTTCTTCCTGTTCCTGCCAACAAACAGGCTGATACAGACTTTAGATAGATTGGTTTCATTTCATGTCCTCTAGTAACTTTATCTGTATAGGCTAAAGGAATATAATGAAAAACTAATTGATAATTATCAATTTACAAATCATTCATTTAAAAGCAAAAACATGCTTTTCTGGCTTGTTTTTTGCTGAATTGGTTGTTTTTAGGCAATAAACGACCATTTTTCTGTTTTAACAAGGTATATCACTGTTAAGAATATGTTAAATAACATAGTTCTATAAAACCTTGTTGTTACTCTTTTTACAAAAACAATTAAAAACTTTATGCTTTTAAAATTTATCGTCTTTAGCTGCCGACTTTTTAAGCAATGAAACCAGTCGAAATTAATCAAGCATGGAGTGGTGTAGAAAAATGCAAGCTTTGTTCTATCCGTCATTTGGTCTTATTTGCTGACCTTAATGAAGATGACTTTCAACATCTTCACCACCCGATTAAAGAAGTTGAGTTTAAGACAGGTTCTATTCTCTATAAACGAAATGATACTATTAATTACGTTTATACAATCCGCTCAGGATTAGTGAAGTTGGTACATTATTTACCTAATGGTAGTTATAGAATTACCCGTTTATTACGGCAAGGTGATTTAGCCGGCATTGAAGCTTTAAATGGATCTGCTTATTTACAGCATGCCATTGCTATGCAAGAAACATCGGTTTGTAAAATTCCCGTTAAAAATATTCAGCAACTCAATAATGAATCGGCTCAGTTATACAAGCAATTAACGGCTCGCTGGCAGAAGGTTCAAAGTGATGCTGATATATGGCTTACTCATTTAACCATGGGAAGTTCTAAACATAGAGTCGCTCATTTACTGATCTATTTGGCTGGTGATAAAACTAATAATGAGTTTTTTCTACCTTCTAGAGAAGATATTGGAGCTTTATTGGCGATAACGACAGAAACCGCCAGTCGAATAATTGCAGAATTTAAACGGGAAGATTTATTGAAATCCCAAAAGAATTTGGCTTCAATTGATCGCTCAAAACTAAAATTAATCCTATAAGTTATGAAAACTCAAAAACTAATATTAAGTATATTTCTTTTAATTCATATGCCTTTGGTATTTGCCATTGAAAAGGCAACAGATGCAAGACTTGATGAAGTTGCAAAAAAAGGCCGTTTAGTGATGCCTTTTAATTTAGAACAAACTGTACATGTTTTTTCTAAATCAGAACAAGGTGGGGTACAACAAGTTATTGTTAAAGATGTATCAGATAAAGATCAAATAGCCTTAATTCAAGATCACCTTGATAAAATCTATAATGATTTTAAAAATAGAGATTTTTCTGATCCAGAAAAAATTCATGGTGCAGATATGCCTGGTTTAAAAGCATTAAAAAATGCTGCTCAGGAAGATATAACATTACATTTCGTACATTAACTAATGGCGCTGAAATTGTTTATACGGCGAAGAAAGCCGTATTAATTGATGCTATTCAGCAATGGTTTGATGCTCAACTAAGTGATCATGCAAGACATTCAACCATGCACCGTTTACATCATATGATGCACAAGGATCAATAGAGCTCGCTGCTATTATCCATATCATCCGTATCGCCATACAGCATAGGATCACCTTCATTTAAAATAGCTGCATCTATTACTTGGCAGACAACTAGTTTATGGTCCCCTGCATCTGAGTAATGGTCTACACGACAATCAAAATAAGCCAAGCTTTCTGATAATGCGGGAGCTTTGGTTTCTGTTTCATACCATGAATAACCATCCATTTTATCTTTAATATTTGACTTACCAAAATGGTCGGCAATAACATATTGCTCATTATCTAAAACACTAATGCAACAAACAGCACCTTCTTTTAATAATTTATATGAGTGGTGTTCTGGGTTAATACTAAAACAAATTAATAGCGGGTCAAATGATACCTGCATCACCCATGCAGCGGTAAAGGCATTCTTTTGTTCACCATTATTAACGCTGATAACATAAACACCTTGGCTAATATGTTTAAATATTGCTTCTGCATTTTTAATCATTATGCTGTCTCCATGGTAATTCTCATTGATAGATCTACCGCTTTAACATGTTTAGTTAATGCGCCAATAGAAATAAAGTCTACCCCTGTTTCTGCAACTTCTCGAATAGTGTCTAGCGTAATATCTCCCGAAGCTTCTAGCTCAATACCTTGATGATTTAAGGAAACAGCTGTTTTCATATCTGCATTAGAAAAGTTATCTAGCATAATACGATCAGGCTTTGCTGCTAATGCTTGCTGATATTCATCTAAGGATTCAACTTCAACTTCGACTAAAACATCAGATATGGCTCGCGCAGAACTAATTGCTAAAGCAATAGATCCTGCTGCCATAATATGATTTTCTTTAATTAACACCCCATCATATAAGCCGGTTCTATGGTTTGCGCAGCCACCACAAGTTACTGCATATTTTTGTGCGTTTCTTAGGCCAGGAATAGTTTTGCGAGTATCTAACACTTTACATTGTGTTCCAGAAACGGCATCAGCATATTGTTTTGCTACCGAAGCAGTAGAGGATAATGTTTGTAATAAATTTAATGCGGTTCTTTCACCTGTTAATAAATCTCTAGCTGAACCATTTAGTTCACATAATAAGGTATCAGCTTCGCAAACATCACCTTCGGCTTTAAACCAGCTAATATTTACATTAGGATTCAAGGTTTTAAATACACTATCAAACCAAGCTTGGCCACACAAAACCATTGATTCTCTGGTTATAACTCTAGCTTTTGCTTGTCTAGAGGCTGGAATAATACTAGCTGTAATATCGCCACTACCAATATCTTCAGCAAGAAAGTTTTTTATTTCAGTTGTCGTGGGTTGATTATTCATGTGTTTAAATACCGTCACTATTTCTAGTTAGATTGTTTTATGAAAATTAAGAATCATTGGCTTAGCCAAGCACGTATCGTCCCATCACCTAATTATGATGATCGTCCGATTGATGAGCCTATATCTCTTTTAGTGATTCATTGTATCAGTCTTCCACCAGAACAATTTGGTGGAGACTATATTGATCAATTATTTTGTAATCAATTAAATCCCAATGATCATCCTTATTTTGAAGAAATCCATCAGCTAAAAGTTTCTTCTCATTTATTAATAAAACGTACAGGAGAGTTTGTTCAATTTGTACCTTTTAATAAACGAGCCTGGCATGCTGGAGTCTCTGTCTTCAAAAAGCGACAGAAATGCAATGATTTTTCTATTGGGATTGAATTAGAAGGGTCTGAAAACCAGCCCTATAGCAATGAGCAATATGCTCAATTAATTTTAGTCAGCAAAGCTTTAATTGACTATTACCCTAGGTTGTCTACACAGCAAATAGTCGGACATAGCGACATTGCTCCAGGAAGAAAAACTGATCCTGGACCATATTTCAACTGGAATAAATATTTATTGGCAATTAAATGATAATTTCCATTTAATTGTTGGGAACAAATATTGTCTGGCCTTGATAGATATTTGTCTAAAATAAGCGACAAAAATGTAATTGCTTTTTTACTAGGGTGGTGGTTTGAAAGATCGCCACCTTCCTTTTATCTCAATAAAAAGTATATCTAGTTTATTTCAGCTAACAAAGTTTTAACTTAGCGCTGACAGTGGTTCGAGCATAAATGAGAAACTGACCTTGACCTGTTTTTATTGAAATATCTTTTTATCTACGGCTAAAAAAACAGCACCTAGCTTTATTTGGCATAATAACTGCTTTCCCCGCTTGATAATTTATTGTTTTAGATGTCTCCAGTGATGGTTTTCTTTTTAAACGTCAACTGCATCACAGCTTTTAGAATTTAATCGCTGCTACTTTCAAACTGTGACTTTTTACTCATAATTATTAACAAATGCTCGCTAAGATATTTATCAAACAACGAATTTAAAAGAAGGATGCATCATGAAAACTATACAATTAAAAAAAACAGTTCTAGCAACAGCTATAACCATTTTGTTGCTCCCTACTTATTCCGCAGCAACTCCGAATAAGGTTAAACAGTTTGGTAAAGGCTCACCTTTTCAAATGAACGAACTTCCAAATGGTAAAGTTAAATCAAAATTAAAGTCTTTATCCCATGGTAAACAACAAAAAGCGATGAAATGGTTACATTCTTTCGAATTTAGTGCGCATGATTTGGATCATATGCAAATTGATAATGAAGGGGCTGTATTATATGGAGATACTTTTGATACGCCAGAATTAGCAACCACTACAACTGAGCCAACAGACCTACCACAAGCAATTAGTGCGACCGACACCTTTAAACTACACAGTAAACCAGGCGCAACTAACGTAATTTATATTGATGTGAATGGACATTCATTCAGTAACACAGCATGGAATGCAGGAACAATCAACGCAGTTCCTTTTGATACTGACGGGAACTCTTCATCTTTCAGTACTACAGAACTTTCACAAATTGCAGAAATGTGGCACCGCATCGCAGAAGATTACGCACCCTTTGATACCGATGTTACAACAGAAGAACCAGCAAATTTTGGCCCTACAACAGGCCGTATATTAATTACTCGCAGTACAGATTCATCAGGCAATGCAATGCCTTATTCAACAGGCGGTGGTGTTGCTTATGTTAATGTTTGGGGGCGTTCAGATTATGCTAGTAAATATTCACCAGCTTTAGTTTATTACAATAACTTAGCTTCATACGCACCTTATATTGCAGAAGCGGCTTCTCATGAAATGGGGCACAACTTAGGCCTTTCTCATGATGGTGATTCAGCAAATACTTATTATAGTGGACATGGAACAGGTTATGTTTCATGGGGTGCTATTATGGGGGTTGGCTATTACAGCAATGTAACTCAATGGAGCAAAGGTGAATATGCAGGAGCATCGTTACAACAAGATGATATGCAAATTATTACTGGTCACCTAAATACAAGAACTGATGATCATGGTAATGATATTTTTAACCCAACTCAGTTATTGCTTGATGCCCAAGGTAATATCAATGTTACTTCACCTGAATCAGATCCTTTAAATAATGCTCCAGAGAATAAAGGTATTATTGAAACTCGCAATGATGTTGATTTCTTTGCCTTTGATGCAGGAGCAGGCCCTTTAAATGTTATTGTTACTCCAGCATGGGATTCTTTTTATAATGGTTCTCGCCGAGGTGCTAACCTTGATATTAAAGTTAGCCTATATACTTGGGATGGTCAGTTAATTAGTAGTAACGACCCACTTACTGAAACAGATGCTCAAATTACAGCAACAGTAAATAGTGGGCAATACTTACTAGCAATTAGCGGAGTAGGTAATAGTAACTCACCTTATTCTGACTACGGTAGTTTAGGGCAGTATTTTATTTCAGGTAATGTTGAACCTTTCACCACTGTTACTGACAATACACCACCTACACCAAACCCAATGGGTTGGACCGTTTCTCCTTATGCTCAATCAAAAACCAGCATTAGTATGCAAGCAACTACTGCATCGGATGAATCTGGGAATGTTCAATATAACTTTATCTGTGTAAGCGGTAGCTGTAATGACAGCGGTTGGCAATCATCAAACCAATATACGGCTGGTGGTCTAGTTTCAGGTAGCAGTTATAGTTTTCAGGTTATGGCTAAAGATGCTTATAATAATACAACTAACGCTTCAGCAACAGCAAGTGCTACAACAGTAGCTAATAGTAGCCCTGTGGCCTTAAATAAATCAGTAAGTACTCAAGAAGATAGCAATATGACGGTTGATTTAACCAGCTTAGCTTCTGATTCAGATGGTGACTCATTAAGCTTTACTGTTCAATCTGCTTCAAATGGAACGATTAATCATAACAATGGCATTGCTACATACACGCCAAATAATAACTTTAATGGTGTAGATAGCTTTAGCTATACAGTAAATGATGGTTTTGGAGGAACAGCAACAGCTACTGTCTCTGTCTCTGTTATGGCGGTGAATGATGCACCAACTGCATCAGCTTCTGCACCAGCAAATACAGAATCTCTAACAGTTAGTTTTTCTTCTGCAAACTCTTTTGATCCTGATAGTGGAGATACATTAAGATATTCTTGGAATTTTGGTGACGGCAATAGCTCTACAGTAGCAAACCCAAACCATAGTTATGCTAGCTTTGGCAGCTACTCTGTAACATTAACAGTGACAGATAACCATAATAGCTCTGATTCAAGTCAAGTCAGCACACAGATTATCGATTCTTCTAGTCTAGTACCAGAAACACCTAACAATCTTAGTTTTACTGTTAACAAATCTGTTTCAGGTAAAGGAAAAAATAAAGTAACTACAGGGACAATTTACTTAAATTGGAATGCTTCAAATTTTGCTAGTGACTACACTATTTGGCAATGTACTAAAGTAACAACTGGAAAAGGTAAAAATAGAAAAACTAGCTGTATATATAACCAGTATGGTAGCAGTCAAAGCACATCGTTCAGTACAAATTTAACAGGCGACACTGTGAAGTTTAAAGTTACAGCGAATAATGCTAATGGAAGTTCTGCTTATAGTAATGAAATTACAGTTACTCCATAAGCTTTAACTTTATATCCCAACTTGCTTTAACTTATTATCAAAGCAAGTTGGGACAACACCCTTTAACATTTAATTATTTTAAATAAAGTTTCAATCTTCATCATCATCATCATCTTCTTCTGGCTTATTTACCCCAATACCAAAGTTTTCTAATAACATTAAGAAAACACCCGCAGAAATAGCCATATCAGCAATATTAAAAGCAGGCCAATGCCAAGACTGATAATACACGTCTAAAAAGTCAATCACATAGCCATAAGCCAATCGATCAATTAAATTACCAATCGCTCCACCTAAAACTAAAGATAAAGCAACGGCTAGTAATGTTTCATGACTTTTTAGCCTATACAACCAAACCGTTAAAACAACACTGATAATTAATGCCATTGCAGCAAAAAACCAGCGTTGCCAGCCACCCGCTTCACTTAAAAAGCTAAAAGCAGCGCCTGTATTGTGTACATAGGTCAAATTAAAACCAGGAATAATAGCAATAGATTCATAAAGACGCATTGAGCCATCTACAGCGATTTTAGTCCACTGATCAAGAACCAGAGCAATAAGGGATAACCATAACCATTTAAGCATTTAAAAAAGCCTTTTTTATATTAAGGACTTTTTTATAAAATCCTCTTTAGTTAATAATTTCTTAGCAAAAAAAAGTCACACAAAGCCACACAGATAGGTAATAAGAATGCTTTTCTTTGTATCTATGCGGCTTTGTGTGACTATAAATTTTCTAGGTGCCCTTCTTTTAAAAAGGGAGGTGTACTAAACTGCAGCGTTATGCAAACTGACGAACTTCTCCATCACCCACAATATTCTCTACACAACGACCGCAAAGTTCTGGGTGGTCTTCATTAACACCTAAATCTTCACGGTGGTGCCAGCAACGAGTACATTTTTCATGTTCTGATGCGGCAACTTTTAATCTAATACCTTCTACTTCAGTTTGAATAGCATCTTCTGGACAAAACTTCTCATCAGTGACTATCGCAGCTGAAGTAATAAACACAAAATGTAATTCAGTTGATAATAAGTTTAAGGTAGACAAATACTCTTCATTACAAAATAGTTCAACCTCTGCATTGAGTGATGAACCTATTTCACCTTTTGATCTTACTTGTTCAATTTCTTTACTTACAGCAGAACGAACAGTATTTATTTTTTCCCAGAATTCACGATCCATTGCAGTATCGGCATCAAGCTCAAATAAACCTTCGTACCATGTTTCTAAAAAGATAGAATCACTACGTTCTCCTGGAATATATTGCCAAATTTCATCTGCTGTAAAACTGGTAATTGGAGCTAACCAACGCGCCAATGCTTCAACAATATGATACATGGCTGTTTGTGCTGATCTACGTGCCAAACCATCTGATTTAGCGGTATATTGACGGTCTTTAATAATATCTAAATAAAAACCACCTAAATCCATGGCGCAGAAGTGATGAACTTTTTGAAACACTTGTTGAAAATGATATGTTTCATAGCCAGCAATAACATCTTGTTGTAATTGATGCGCTTTATCAACAGCCCAACGATCTAATGGCAACATCTCTTTAGCATCAACTAAATCAGTTGCTGGATCAAAACCATCAAGGTTAGATAATAAAAACCGAGCTGTATTTCTTAATCGACGATAGCCATCTGAAGTTCGTTTTAATATCTCATCAGAGACATTCATTTCACCGCGATAGTCAGTGGCAGAAACCCATAGACGCAATACATCAGCACCTAAGTTTTTCATAATACTTTGTGGCGCTACTACATTACCTGCTGATTTAGACATTTTTTTGCCGTCTGCATCAACCGTAAAGCCATGTGTTAAAACAGACTTATAGGGTGCTGTATCATTCATTGCTGTCGATGTTAATAATGATGATTGGAACCAGCCTCTATGTTGGTCAGAACCTTCAAGATATAAATCAGCAGGGAATCTTAGGTTGTCTCGTTTATTTAATACAGCTGCATGTGTTACACCAGAATCAAACCAGACATCTAAGGTATCTTGCATTTTGTCGTATTGTTCAGCATCATCACCAATCAATTCAGAGGCTTCTAGCTCAAACCATGCTTCAATACCTTTCTCTTCAATACGCTTTGCAACTTCTTCTACTAATTCTGCAGTACGAGGATGAAGTTCTCCCGTTTCTTTGTTTACAAAGAAGGCAATAGGCACGCCCCAAGTACGTTGGCGAGAAATACACCAATCAGGTCGCCCATCAATCATACTTTCAATACGTGCTTGCCCCCAGTCAGGAATCCACTGTACTTGTTTAACTTCTTTTAACGCTTGTTCACGTAGCTTATTCTCATTCATTGAGATAAACCATTGAGGTGTTGCTCTAAAAATAATCGGAGTTTTATGGCGCCAGCAATGTGGGTAGCTATGTAAAATCGCTACGTGATGGGCTAATTTACCTTTTTCTTTTAATACTTCAATCACATGTTCATTGGCACTAAAAACATGCTCGCCAGCAAAGAACTCTGTACTTGGTAAAAATACACCATTGCTATCGACAGGGTTGTCAACAGGCAATCCATTTTTCATACCGACAACATAATCGTCTTGACCATGCCCAGGAGCAGTGTGCACCGCACCAGTACCTGCATCAGTCGTTACGTGATCACCTAAAATAATAGGGACTTGACGGTCATAAAAAGGATGTTGTAATAACTGTTTATTAAGCGCTTCACCTTTACAATAAGCTACAACATGATGTTCGCCCACGCCGTATCTCATCATAGCGTCTTTTAATAGGACTTCTGCTACTACTAAGCGTTCTTTTTTGCCATCAATTTCACATTGAACAACCGCATATTCAAGCTCAGGATTTAATGATACGCCTTGGTTTGCAGGCAATGTCCAAGGTGTTGTTGTCCAAATAACAACAGATAAATCACCTTCACCATGATGATCTGGTACATTATGACAACTTGCCATAAACGCAGCTTCATCAACTACTTGAAATTTCACATCTATCGCAGGTGAGTGCTTATCTTCATATTCAACTTCTGCTTCTGCAAGTGCAGAGCCACAATCAGTACACCAATGAACAGGTTTTGAGCCTTGAGTTAAATGCCCTTTTGCAGCAATTTTGCCTAAAGAGCGTACGATATCAGCTTCAAAAGCAAAATCCATTGTTAAATATGGATTTTCCCATTCGCCTAAAATACCTAAACGAATAAAAGCTTCTTTTTGCTTTTTAACTTGCTTAGCAGCATAAGTTCGGCACTCTTTACGGAATATAGCAGGAGACACTTTAACGCCTGCTTTGCCAATTTTCTTTTCTACCATCAATTCAATAGGTAGGCCATGACAATCCCAACCAGGAACATAAGGTGCATCAAAACCATTCAATGTTTTTGACTTTAAAATAATATCTTTTAGTACTTTGTTTACCGCATGACCAATATGAATCTCGCCATTTGCATAAGGAGGGCCATCATGCAAAATAAATGGAGGACGACCAACCGCTTTTTCCCTAATTTGCTCATATAGCCCTGCTTCATTCCACTTTTTTAAACGCTCAGGCTCACGTTGAGCTAAATTGCCTTTCATTGGAAAAGCGGTCTTAGGTAAATTCAGTGTCTTTTTGTATTCCATTTTTCTAATTTCAACTATTTAAAGGGTAATCTGCGATATAAATTAAAGGGTGGCAATCGCCAACATCTCTTCGGTTTTTAGCGCATTAAAATCTGTTTTGCAATAACAATATCTTTTTCTATTTGTGTCTTTAGTTCATTCAATGATTGAAAACGAACTTCATCTCTAATCTTTTTCTTAAAAAACACTTCTACATAATGTCCGTAAATTTCTTCATTAAAATTGAATAAATGTGTTTCTAAAATAACTTTTTTGCCACCATCTACGGTTGGGCGAGTCCCGACATTGGCTATACCCTGTATTTCTCTACCTGCAATGCCTGTCATAGTAACTGCATATACGCCCGTAACTGGTGTATTTCGTCTAAACATACGTATATTGGCGGTAGGAAAGCCAATTGTTCTACCACGTTTATTGCCATGCGCCACTCTGCCACAAACGGAATAGTCTCTACCCAGCATTTGTTTGGCTTTTGACAAATCACCCTGACCTAAAGCATCTCTAATTAAAGTGCTACTTACTCGATGTTGATTAACAAAAAATGAATCGGTTGATTCAACACCAAAACCAAATTCAAGGCCTTTTTCCTTGAGCATAGCAAAGTTTCCACGACGGGCTTTGCCAAAGTGAAAGTCGTCTCCGATCACTAAATGCTTTACATTTAATTTATCGACTAACAAATCAGTAATAAAATTCTCAGCTTTATAATTTGCAGTGTTCTGGTTAAATTTAACAATAACCAACTTATCAACTGCTAATGATTTGAATTGAATTATTTTCTCTCGTAACCTTGTTAGCCTTGATGGAGCATTTTCTCTTAGAAAAAATTCTAAGGGTTGTGGCTCAAACATCATCACTACAACAGGCAACCCCATACTCTTTCCATGGGCAGCCAATTTATCTATTACCTTTTTATGTCCAGTATGTACACCATCAAAATTTCCAACGGTTAATACACAGCCTTCTTGTAATGGTTTAAGGTGAGTTAAGCCCCTAATTAATTGCATGAATCGGTAATATGATCAAATCTTATTATTCTACCATCAACTTACTTGTAAAATCATTGATCTACCACGTTTTTAGTTCTTTTATCTTAAAACGTAAGATTGTTTTGTAGAAAAGCAAAAGTATGGAAAATAAAAGTTTACAAAAGAGTTACTTATAGAGGAGAAAGAAATGAAAGATAAAAGTAGAGAACAGCTTTTGATATAAAGGCTTTAAATAGTTTGATTCAACAGCATCCTTATTCATCTATTAGATAATATTTTGAGGAAATGTATTCTAGAAGTTATTCTTGAATGAGTAACTTCATAAAATACAGAAGATAAACCTCTTTCTGATTAACTAAATAAAATGAAATTTCGAAAATGCTTTAACTTCTTTTGATTTATACAATGCCACCCAACCATAAACTATTCTATGGATTACCCAAATTACAGTAGCAATCAAAATTACAAAACCAATAAAAAATGGCAATGTGGCTACTCCAATCAAAGTTAAAGTTAATCCAACCCAGAATGTTTCATTTTGCCACTTAAAATGTGACTCTAGCCAAGTTCCCTGTACATGATGTCTATTTAGATAATTTAAAGCAATAGCTGTTACGAAAGGTATTCCTCCAAATAGAAAGGATATCGCTTGCATTACATACATAAGATGAGCTAAGCCATCATAATCTGTTAAATGACTTTCATGTCTACGATGCGTTGTTAATGTGTTCATATTAACCTCCATACAAAACTTACCTTAATATGACGATTATAAGGCTATTAAGTTTCATTTTTTGCTAACTACTCAGTGTATTAATCTTGAAAAATAATGGCTTGAATTATCAGGATTAATCAGCATTTTTATTGCGCTCATACAGGCTAAAGCCGATGCCCCAAAATGTTAATAGACTGAGTATTTATTGGAACAGTTGGTGTTGATACTTCCCTATTTGCTCCGCAGCCATTTTCACCACACCAAATTTGGTCCCCACATCCATTTAATAACAACATCCCGAATATAACGATACTACCTTGAAAGAGTTTCATGGATTGTCTCCTCGGTTTTTAAACAAGCATAAAAATATATACTCGCATAGGGTTATGAAGTCAATTGAGAATGTAAATAAGAATTGAGAGCAATAAGTACTTAAAAGAGTGGGATAAGGAAAACTTAGCTAGGTGTTTTTGCTGAATGAGGGGGGGAGGTTAGAACATTTTTATTATCAGGGCTGCAATATAGAGCAGTGGCGTTTTAAATAATAGTGTTTAGTAAAAACAAAGGTTATTTAGTGGAGATTAATTATAAATAAGGTCTTTAATTTCCTCTTCCTGTTCTCCAATATTTTTACATAACTGAAATTGAGCCCATGCTCTATCTAAATTCTGTTCTGCTGAATCTACTTTAAAATACTGGTTACCTTGTAAATAATCAGTAAAAAACCGTAAGCCTAATTCAAATGGGATTAACTCTATTGCAGGATATAAATATTCATAATCAGAGTCTGTAAAAATATCAGCCATTTCTTTTAAATAGCTAGATAAAATGGTTTTACATAGCTTAAGGTCAAATGTATTTAAAGCCGTGTTATGGCAACAAGAACGTAAGCAGTCGGCGATATCGTAGTGTACTAACCCTGGTTTAATGGTATCTAAATCAATTAAGCTAATAATAATATTACTATTTCGAGTAAATAAAAAGTTATTAAGCTTAGGGTCCCCATGAGTGATTCTTTCTATTAATAAACCTTGTTGTTTAGCTTGTTCAAGACTATTAATTTTGACTGAAAATTGGTCTATAAACTCTTTACATTGCTGTACTTTTTTGACTTGAGATTCTTTTTGATTATTCTTTTCTATTGCTTGGTATTGCAGGAAGTAATGAGGAGTAATATGAAAGCCAGGTAAAGTATCATGAAAAAAAGTCGTGTCAGCATCACTTAGTAGGCGATGAAAATGCCCTAAAGCAAAACCAATTTGTTCAGCTTGTTTTGGATTGCTAAGCTGTTCTTTACTTTCTGTGTTCTCAACAAACTCTAGCGCTCTCCAGAAGTTATTATTTTCATCATTAAAATAAGGCTGTTGAGATCTTGTTTTTAGAGCGCGTGGAATTGTTAGTTTTATTGCCGTCTTTTTTTTAATATGGCCACTTAATAAATTCAAGTTTTCCATAATTAAACTAGGATTAGGGAATACTTGAGTATTTATCCGTTGTAGAACAAAAGTTGATTGTTCGGTCTTGACTAGGAATGTGTCATTAATTAATCCATTACCTAAAGGGGTTATCTCTTGAATTGCCGCCTTAGTAAATTGCTTGCTAACTTGTTGTGCAAGTATTTTCACAACTTATATATTTCGAAGTAATTTGGTCAAAACTTGTAATGCTTGTCCTCGATGACTGATGGCATTCTTTTCTTCGGCAGATAATTCAGCTGAGGCTTTTTTATGCGTTGGAACCCAAAAGATAGGATCATACCCAAAACCATTCTCACCAATGGATTGATTGAGAATAGTCCCTTCCCAGGTACCTTGAGCAATAAGAGGCAAGGGATCATTTGCATGGCGCATTAATACAATGACACATACAAAGCGTGCAGTGCGTTGCTCTGCGGGAATGCCTTCTAAATCTTTTAATAGTTTTAATAGATTGTCTTGGTCTGCGGCGCCAACTCCTGCATAGCGTGCTGAAATAACACCCGGAGCACCCTCTAAAGCATCAACAACTAAGCCAGAGTCATCTGCAATGGCTGCTGAATTACAATGTAAAGCAGCATTTCGGGCTTTGATGATGGCATTTTCAATAAAAGTTGAACCTGTTTCTTCTGCTTCCTCTACCTTAAATTGTGATTGAGGAATAATAGAATGATCTTTGAGAATAGCTTGTATCTCTTTTATCTTACCTTTGTTTCCACTGGCTAAAACGATTTGTTGATGATCAGAAAAAGGCATTATAAATTCTCACTTCTTTAAATGGAGGTACGCTTAACCCAGTCAACATATTAATCATCCCGTAAGTTCTGGCAGGATCATCATTCTGGGCTGTAGAGACAAGGCATGCCTTGTCTCTACTTTGGGTGAGCCTAGAAGGAAATTAAACATGAGTAACTGTCAAAACTTATGGAACTAATTAATATTAGGCAATAGAGTCTAGAGCTTCTCGTTGTTTATCTAATAATTGATTAATACCATGTTCGGCTAGTGCAAGCATAGAATCTAGTTCATCCTTTCTAAAAGCATGTCCCTCAGCCGTGCCTTGTACTTCAATAAACGCAGCTGCATCATTCATAACTACATTCATATCGGTTTCTGCATTACTATCTTCAGCATAATCAAGATCGAGTACAGGTATGCCCTTATAAATACCGACAGAAACTGATGCAATTTGGCCGTGAAGTGGATTCTTTTTAATCATTTTTTTAGCTAACATATGATTAATAGCAATTGATAATGCAACAAAACCACCAGTAATAGAGGCTGTTCTAGTACCACCATCTGCCTGAATCACATCACAATCAATGGTAATGGTATGTTCGCCTAAAGCTTTTAAATCAACTGATGCCCGTAGAGAGCGACCAATTAAGCGCTGGATTTCTAATGTACGCCCGCCTTGCTTACCTCTACTTGCTTCACGCCCCATACGATCATTAGTTGACCTTGGCAGCATGCCATATTCTGCTGTTATCCAGCCTTCACCTTTACCTTTTAAAAAACGAGGAACACGTCTTTCAACACTGGCAGTACAAAGTACTCTCGTATCGCCAAACTCAACCATAACAGAGCCTTCGGCATGTTTTGTATAGTTACAAATAAAGTTAACATCTCTTAATTGATCAGGATTACGTCCGCTAGGTCTCATGCCAGTACTCTTAAATAAAAAACGGCACAGTATAACTGTTTTCTAAACTACGCCCTAGTGCTTTAATTTTTAGGGTGTTAAAGCATCTTGTAATTCTGTTACTGACTGAGGTCGGTTTTCTGGCTGAATCTGCATTGCCCAATCAACCGCTTTTAATAAATATTCAGGGTATTTTTTTTTATATGCTTTAACCGCTGGAACCATGGTATCTTTTTTATCTCTATCTGGCGCAGGTAACAGTTTTTTTCCTCCCAAACAGCAACGCATGCTTGCCCCGACAGCATATAAATCTGTCCATGGTCCTAGTGCGCAAGATGAATATTGTTCTACAGGAGAAAACCCTGTTGTTAAAACTTTTGTTTGTTGGGTTTTATTTGAATTTGGAAACTCTCTAATGGCTCCAAAATCCAGTAATAAAGGGTCAAAATTTGGGCGGACTAAAATATTGGCAGGTTTAATATCAAGGTGAAGCATTTTATGTTGATGAATAATATCAATGCCTGTTAATAACTGTTTAAACATTGATGTTAGTAGTTGCTCATCTTTTTTTATATTAGCATTGGTAATTATTTTATCTAAAGTAACACCGTAGTCATAAGTCATCACCATATATACTGTTTCATTTTCTTGGAAAAAATTGGTTACATCAACGATATTATGATGTTTTAATTTTGCCAGTACTTTTGCCTCCTCAAAAAAAAGGGCGCGGCCTCTTAAAAATAAAACTTTAGTTTCTGGGCTATGAGGAGTGACAGCATTATTCCATGTTCGGTGAGCAAATTTACGGGGTAAATATTCCTTAATGGCGACTTGAACCTGATCTTCAAGTTGTCTTGCTAAGTAAACTGAACTAAAGCCCCCATGTGCTAATTCCCGCTCGATCATATACTGGTCTATAATGGTGCCCGATTGCAGGTAATTCCATTTTTTGGGGTAGGTTTCAGGATCGTAATATTCAGCCATAAGTAATTTTAATATTACAGGTTATATAATAAAGGCACTTGTTCCTAAGTATAGGTTAAATAATGATAAAAAGTATGACTGCTTTTGCCAGCGGTGAAATAGAAGTTAATAACTTAACAGTTAATTGTGAGTTTCGCTCAGTTAATCATAGGTATTGTGATGTTTCACTCAAATTACCTGAACGCTTACGTTTTTCAGAAGCTGATTTAAGGTCATTGATTACGAACTCTTTAAAACGAGGAAAAATTGAATGTGCATTAAGTTATAAAAAAATAGCCAACCAGAAACACAGCATTACGATTAATGAAGATGCGGTTAAAGCATTATTGCTGGCAACTTCTAAAATTGAAGATCTTATGCATAATGGTCGTCCCTTTACTGCATTTGAAATTTTAAATTATCCGGGTGTTCAGCAAGAACAAGAATCAAATAAAGAAGATTTATTAGAAGGAATTAATACTTTAGTTAAACAAACGATTGAACAGCTACTTGTTGCCAGAGAAAGTGAAGGGAAGCAACTTGGGATTCTTATTGAGCAGCGGTGTAAAAATGTTCAGTTATTAGTTGAGGCTGCAAATAAAAGAATGCCTGAAGTATTAGAGCGCATTCGAACAAAAACTAAAGAACGTTTAGCTGAGTTTGTTGAAGACCCTGATTTTGATAGATTAGAACAGGAAATGGTTTTTCTAGCTCAAAAGCTTGATGTAGCAGAAGAGCTTGATCGTCTTGATACCCATGTTAATGAAGTGCTTAAGGTATTAACTAAACAAGAGCCTATAGGGCGAAGACTTGATTTTTTAATGCAAGAAATGAATAGAGAAGCAAATACTTTAGGCTCTAAATCAGCAGATAAAGAAATGACTCAAATTTCAATAGACTTGAAAGTGTTAATTGAGCAAATGCGTGAACAAATACAGAATATTGAATAAGGTATTTAAATGAACAAAGGCAAACTTTATATTATTTCCGCTCCATCAGGCGCGGGGAAAACAAGTTTAGTAAAACAGTTGGTTGCAAACCTTGATCAATTAACAGTTTCTGTTTCCCTCACTACTCGACAAATGCGAGAGGGTGAAACTCATGGAAAAGACTATTTCTTTTCTACGGTAGAAGAATTTAAGCAAATGATAGCTGAGCAGGCGTTTTTGGAACATGCTCAAGTATTTGATAATTTTTATGGAACAGCGCAACAATCGGTTGAAAATTACCTAGATAATGGTATTGACGTTATTCTAGAAATTGATTGGCAAGGTGCTCAACAAGTTAGAAAAATGCTTCCTAACTGTATTTCTATATTTATTTTGCCACCATCAATAGAGGTTTTGCAGCAACGACTGGAAAATAGAGGGCAAGACAGCCAAGAAATTATTGATCGTAGAATGCAAGATGCAGTACAAGAAATGAGTCATTGCGATGAGTTTAATTATCTAATAGTTAATGATGACTTTAATTTGGCGCTTGCCGAATTGAGCAGCATTGTTATTAGTCATCGCCTAGAAAAGCATAGGCAACTCAATAAATTAGCGCCTTTGTTAGAAAAACTTATAAAACCCTAAGGTTTTCTTCACTATCGCTGAACGTTAAAGACTCTTTAGTAACAACTTCAAGTCGAGGGCGTCTTCTGCTGCTTTTACGTTTATCAACAAGTTCTTCATTCCATTGGCGCATATTAATTCTTGGGTCATTATGCCAAGACCGGTGAAAATATTCCCTAACTAAAATAGGTTTGTTTTTAAATGTTGTTTTATTAAGGTCTTTTATGACTCTGTTGGCGGCAGCTTCAGAGTCTATAGAAACTAAACCATGAAATTCAATGGTTTTTCTTTGCATATCTTTTAAAACTAATATTTGAATAGACTCTATATGGCCTGTTTTTTTAAACAGTCCCCCCTTTAATGCTGGTTCCAGGAAGTCAATAATATCTTGTTCGTTAGTATTTTGAGGGATTCTTCTTAAAAGTATAAGCATAATTATTTACCGCAACAACGTTTAAACTTTTTACCACTACCGCAAGAACAGGGCGCATTTTTTCCTTGGTTTACTTGCTGATTAATTTTTGAAACGGATTTAACCACCCCATCTAAATAAAACCATCGGTCAGATTTTTTTATAAAACGACTGATTTCTGTCATTACATAAGGTTCATCTTCTAAGTTGTAATAGGCTTTAAACTCAACAATGCCTTTACTATCTTTTTTTGAGCCTTTTTTTGTTTTTACAATTTCAAGTTTTGTCCAGACAGCCTCTTCTTTTGAAAAATCAATTAATTCAGGTCGCTTACTGCCACTCCATGTTTCGAGTAGGTAACTTTCATTTTTGTTGGCATAGGCAGTAAACCTAGATCGCATTAATGCCTCAGCAGTTAATGGGTTACTAATTTTTTTATGAAAGGGTTCACAACAAAGTGAGTATTCAAATTCACTACCGCAAAGGCAGTTTGTTTTTGTTTCAGAATTTGTAATGTATCTGTACCAGAATAATGATTAATCGACTATTATCAAGTATGCCTATATTTTCTCTAGGCATACGAGCTTATATGTTAAAAAGTATTAATCCAATTGTACCTTGAATAAACCTTTGTTGATATTGTAAACCGAATGAAACTATTAATTGTTATCTTAATAATGAGTTTACTTTCTCCTGTTTTATATGGGAAAAAACTTTATAAATATAAAGATTCACAAGGACTATGGCATTTTTCAGATAAACCTCCTAAGGATGAGTCAGATCAAATAGTAGAAGTAAGACAATTAAAGGCAAGCACGAAACGCTATGTTTGGTTAGAAAAGAGAGGAGAGAAACAAAAGCCTGAATATTATGTGATTAATCGGCATAAAGTAGCGGTAGAAATAGAGTTTAATTTGACTGAGGTAAATAATGCCATTTCGCAGCCTAGGTTACCGAAACGGTTTATTATTTCTCCAGGCGAGTCTCAAACCTTATTTAAAGTAAAAGCTATCAATAAATATAAATCCTGGGGTTACTCATTAAAATATCATTATATTCTTGGTAATCCTTTAGCAAGGCATGATAAAAATGCTGTTTACTTTCCTCCTTTTGAAAAGAACTCTTCGATTTCAGTTTCTCAAGCTTTTGGTGGTAAATTTAGCCATACAGATAAACAAAATAAATATGCTGTTGATTTAGCAATGCCAATAAATACCCCTGTACATGCGGCTAGAGCAGGAGTTGTTATTGAGGTAAATAATGACTTTTTTAAAGGCGGAACCGAACAAGCTTATAAGAGCAGAGCAAATAGTATTCGAATTTTACATGAAGATGGTTCAATGGCTGTATACGCACATTTAGCGCTAGAGACTGCACAAGTTTATCCAGGATTAAAAGTTTATGCTGGGCAGTTAATTGGCTATTCAGGAAATACAGGTTTTTCTTCGGGCCCTCATTTACATTTTGCTGTGCAACTTAATACAGGAATGGAATTAGTTGCTGTACCTTTTAAATTTATGGAACCTGATGGATCTTTAGAAGAGCCTAGAGCAGGTTCTTTACTGACCAATTAATGACTTTTAGATAGACTGGCAGTGGTATATTAGCTATTAAAAAGGTGGCTTGAGTAAATAAGTACCTAGGCAAAATTAATTAAATTAATTCTACCTAGGTACTTAGCTCTTGTCTGCATAACAACTTTACTAGGCAAGCTTTGTCTTTAATTCCTAATAATAAATCATGAAAATATCACTTATTGTTGCGATGGCAACGAATCGTGCAATTGGGCTAAATAATGAAATGCCTTGGCATTTGTCCGCAGACCTTAAGAAATTTAAGCAAATTACTATGGGTTCTCCTATATTAATGGGGCGAAAAACCTATGAGTCAATTGGTAGGCCTTTGCCTGGACGGACTAATATTATCATCAGCCGAAATAGCGATTATCAGCAAGCTGGCTGTGAGGTTTTTAATACGATTGATGAAGCGATTGCCTCTTGCCAGCAGTATGATGAAGTCTTTGTTATTGGTGGTGCTACTTTTTATAAGGCAATATTACCAGTAGCCGATAAACTGTATTTAACTGAAATTAATAAAGAGTTTGAAGCGGATACATTCTTTCCTGTAATTGATAGAAAGGAATGGAAAGAAATTGCCAGAGAAAATATTGAAGATGATTCTAGTGTTGATTTTACTTATAGTTTTCTAACATTAGAAAAACAAATGTAACAAGAGAAATACACGGTTGTTATCCTTTAAAAAAAGCGTATATTTGTAATTAATTAAATACTAACTGTTTAATTTAGAGGATGGATAATGTCAATAAAAAATAAAAATAGACGTCAATTTCTACAACATGCTGCTTTAGGTGCAGCAACCGCAGCATTCCCTGGTTTAGTAATTGCCAATAAAGGACAAGTTAAGAGTAGCGCTACTCTTGGCTTTAACCCCGATGTAGAAATAGCAATGACAGCCCGAGAGGCATATGTACCTGTATTGAAAAGTGGGCCTAATACAAGGGTTCAGAAATATTATGGTAAATTATTAAAAGGCCCTAAAGAAACCTTGCAACATTTAAAAGGTAATTATCTTGGTCCTATTATTAATTATGAAAAAGGTCAGAAAGTTCGTATTTATTTTAATAACGGTTTAAAAGAACCGTCTATTATCCACTGGCATGGTTTGCATGTACCTCAGAAAAGTGATGGACATCCCATGTACACTATTCAGCCAGGTGAACGATTTGTCTATGAATTTGAAGTAATGAATCGGGCGGGGACAAGCTTTTATCACTCACATACCCATGAATTAACAGCTGAGCAGGTTTATCAGGGGTTAGCAGGTATTATTACTGTAACTGATGATGAAGAGAAAAAATTAGAATTACCTACAGGGGAATATGATATTCCTTTTGTATTGCAAGATAGGACTTTTAATAGCCGAAATCAATTGCAATACTTAAAAGGTATGCATGGCAGAATGTCTGGATTTTTAGGTGATACCATTCTAGTTAATGGTAAACCTAATGTTGAATTTGAAGTTAAGTCAAGAGCCTATCGATTTAGAGGTTTGAATGGATCCAACTCAAGAATTTATAAATTAGGTTGGGATGATGGAACTCCATTAACAGCTATCGGAACGGATGCAGGATTATTAGAAAAGCCTGAAACTAGACCTTATATAATGCTTGCTCCTGGAGAGCGTATTGATTTATGGCTAGATTTTAGTGGCCGAGCGGTTGGTACAAAGCTGGTTATGTATAGCTTGCCATATACAGGTGCAATGCCACCAATGTATGAAAAAATGCAGAAGGGAAAAGGTGGTTCCTCAAAAGGTATGGGTGGTGGAGGAATGATGGGCGGTGGTATGGGAGGAATGGGTATGATGGGTGGGGGTGGATTAGCCCAAGGTGCCAAGTTCCCAATTGCTTCATTTAAAGTCACAGAAAAAGTAAGTGATTCACCAAAATTACTTAAGCGCTTAGTTAAATTTGATCGATTGACTGAACGTGATGTAGATAATGCTCATGATCCTTTACCTATTGCTATTTCCATGAAGCCCATGAGACCTATGTTAAATGGAAAATCTTTTTCTATGGATAGAGTGTTAGATTTTGAAAGAGTCCCGCTTGGTTCAACTAAAAAAATCAAGATCTTCCATGATCATGGCATGAAGAAAGGTGAGCATGGCGATGATGAGGAAAAAATGGATATGGGAGGAAAGAAAAGTGGTGGAATGAATATGGGCGGTGGCATGATGTTTTCTATGGCTCATCCAATTCATTTACATGGCCAGCAATACCAGATCATTTCCAGAAAGCCAGGCGGTATGCGTTTGGATGAATATGAAACGGTAAAAGATGGATTTATTGATACAGGTTGGAAAGATACAGTATTAGTAATGCCAGGAGAAGAGATCGAAATTATTAAGCCTTTTCATGATTTTAAAGGTTTCTTCTTATATCATTGTCATAACCTAGAGCATGAAGATTTAGGAATGATGCGTCAGTTTTATGTTTATTAATATTTAGTTGGTTTGAACCCACTCTTCTTTTTTTGGGGAGTGGGTTGTTAATATTTATCTGATTGAACTAAGTAGGAATTAAGTTTTAAGGTTTGTGAATAATTAGTTTCAGTCAATAATAGCCGTTAAAAGGAAATTAGGGAGATGTAAATTCATTTTCACAACCTGAAAAAATGAATGTTATTCCGATTAAATTCTTTAGTATAAAGAGTTGCTTAGAAGGAAAAGATAAGATATGGCAATTTACAACACATCATCTGATGCCTCAAATACAGCAGTGAGAGCCTTTCTGACAAAGGTTGGGGAATTCTATTTAGGTCGTTCATTCAATACTGGGTCTGGAAAAGGTAAAAAAGACTGGTTACGAATAAGAGATGAGGTGTTTAATGCCAAATGTGCATATTGTGGAATTATTGGCGAAGCATTACAGATCGAGCATTTATTAATGTTCAATCGAAGTGAATATGGTTTACATCACCCAGGTAATATTGTTCCTTGTTGCAAGGCATGTAATAAAAGAGAAAGGAATGAAGATAAGTCATATACAAATTGGGAAGAACACTTGTTCATTGTATGTGAACGAAAAGGTGAAAGTAACCTTTTTAAAGCTAGAAAGATAAAAATTGAAAGAAGTATTGCTAATGAAGGTTACCCAAATTTAGATAAAAAAGAGCAACATGCAATCAGAGTTATAGCAAATAGTTTATATGAGAATATAAAGTCTGAATCATCAAAATCATTAGAATTGTATAAACAATTGGATGAAGCCTTTGTTGAACACAAAAAAAAACCTAATAAATAGGAGGTCAATGACCTTTAATATAGTGAGTATTTTTGTATATTGGTTAATCAATACCTCCAGTCTTTAAATCTACTTAACTTAACCGTGCGTATTTATTAGTTGTTAGCAATGGACAATATACTCTCGACGTTGTTCTGCATAGTCTATAGATGCAACGTATAATAGCTATTCTAAGCAACAGAATAACTATCTATCAAAAAATTAATGTCAGTCTACACCTCTATTAATCACCAGCAAGTACAAGATTTTTTAAACTTATATTCATTAGGACGTTTAATAGAATATTCTGGTATTCAGGCTGGAATTGAAAATACAAATTATAGGGTTACAAGCACTAAAGGTGATTTTATTTTAACCATTTTTGAATCTTTATCGGTTCAAGATCTTCCCTGTTATTTAAATCTATTAAACCACTTAAGCTCGGAAAATTTTCCTGCCCCTAGCCCTCAAAGATGTATCAATAAGGAATTTATCAATACATTGTCAGGAAAACCTGCGGCTTTTTTTAATTGCTTGCCTGGTCGATCTATTGAGATAGCATCAATAGCAGAGTGTTCCGAAATAGGTAAGTATTTGGCAAATTTACATATTGTTAGCCAGTCTTCTAATTTTGAAAAAGAAAATTTAAAAAATATAGTTGGGTGGCAGCAAACTTTTGAACAGGTAAAACCTTTTCTCTCAAAGTCTGATAAAGAGTTACTAAGTTCAGAGCTAACGTTCCAATTAAATTATCCCTTACCATCGTTACCTAGTGGTGTTATTCATGCTGATTTATTTAAAGATAATGTACTATTTGAGCAAAATAATATTAGTGGGATTTTAGACTTTTATAATGCTTGTAATGATTTTTATTTATTTGATATAGCTGTCACCTGTAATGATTGGTGTGTTGATAATAATGAAGTAAATCAGCAAAAAATTGAGGCTCTTTTAATGGGGTATCAAAAGCTTAGAAAATTAAATACCGATGAACATGTGCATTTAACTTTTTTTCTACGTAGAGCGGCATTACGCTTTTGGTTATCTAGATTAGAACATCAATTAGAGCCTAAGCAAGGTGAGTTAACATTACAAAAAGACCCCTTGGTTTTTCGGTCTATTCTTGAGCAACATAGGCAGGGTGATAGATGTGGTTAATGCTTATCAGTTAAATGGAATTGGTTTTTCATACAATAACAATGAAGTGTTATCTATTGATACGCTCAATATACGTGCAAACAAAATAACCGCATTAATTGGGCCTAATGGCTGTGGTAAAACGACTTTACTTAATTTATTAGCCTTTTTAAAAAAAAATCAGCAAGGACAAATGCAGTTTTTTTCTGAAAAGACTTCAGCCAAACATTTTCATAGATTTATTCAACGTGTATCTTTTTTGCCTCAACATCCGTATTTATTGCGAGGTACTGTTGTTGATAACCTTGCATTAGCTTTAAAATTCCATCAGTTAAATGATAAAAGTGGTAAACAAATACAAGCAGTTTTAGAGCAGTTGGAAATTACTCATTTACGCCTAAAGGATGCAAAATCTTTATCAGGAGGGGAGCAACAGAAAGTTGCTTTAGCGCGAGCGATTATTACCAACCCTGATGTATTATTAATGGATGAGCCTTTTAGCTACCTTGATCATTGTAGTGAAAAATTATTAGAAAGTTTTATCAATGAATATGTAAAACAGACCAACAAAACGCTGGTATTTAGTACTCATAATAGACTTCAAGGTATTGCAATTGCTGATGATGTGATTTCTTTAATACAAGGTAAAGTGGCAAACTCGCCTTTAGTAAATTTCTTTCAGGGGATGATTAAGCAAGATGTATTTGATACTGGAAAAATTAAAATAAGATTGGCTAATAATGGCCAAGATAGTCAGTATGTTTCGGTTGACCCCAGTAGAATTACTTTATCGTTAATAAAGCCTGTTATAGATAATAACCAGTATCAGGGTAGAGTAATGGCTATTGTTGATGAAATAGGACAAATAAGAGTAAGTGTTTTAGCAGGGGAGCTATTTCAAGTGATGGTTTCTCCACAAACATTTAAAGAGTTAGATATTTCTTTAAGTGATCAAATTTGGGTTAATTTTCAATCAGACTCAATTTCTGTTTTTTAAGGCATTCTAAAGGTTCAAGAAATAACAATTACTGCCGATATCTAATTTTATGAAGAAGATAAGATTACCAAACCCTATTGTTTTAGCTACTGGTGCTATAGGTGCTTTTTGGATTGCAGATATTATAAACCCTGGCTTTAATCCCATAGGCGTTATGATATTTATGCTAATTCCGATAATAGTATTTGAATTTTTATATCCTGAGCCAGAGTTGGATCAAATAATCGAGAAAGCGCATTATCATTCACTGACTAACCCTGAAGAAGCAGAATCGAAAACTGGGGAGATAGTTGAGGAAAAAGATGAGGCTGAGGCTAAGGAACCAGAATAAGAACCTGTCTTATTCTGAAAGGAACAATTCTAATCGAGTAATTGTTGAACCTAACAAACTCGAGAGACAGGAAAAACACACCTAAATTGGCTACCTTTTCTTACTTTACTGCTTATTTCCAGCGTTGCATCATGTCGAATCAATACATGCTTAACAATCGCTAAACCTAAACCTGTTCCACTTAGCTTTTTCTTACGCTTTACGTCAGCTCTAAAAAAACGTTCAGTTACTCTGGGTATATCATTTGCAGAAATCCCCTCGCCTTTATCTATCACTTCAAAAACAACAGTGTCATCAACCTTTTTCCAGCTTACTTTTACGGGAGATTGATAGGGTGAATATTTTAATGCATTAACGATTAAATTAGAAAATGCACTGCGTAAATCCTGTTCTTCACCAGTAATATTAAGACCATCTTCAATATTAAGTTCAATCCGTTCATGTTGATTTTTTACAACGCTACTTTCTAGACAAATATTATTAATAAGGTTTGAAACTTTTACACAGTGGAGTTTTTTCTTCTTTGTTTCTAATCGAGCCAATAATAAGAGATCATCGACTAAGTATTGCATACGATCAGTTTGTGCATTCATTTGTTCAAGTGATGCACTTAACAGTGATGACTGGTCGACTTCAATATCTTGTATCGTTTCCAAATAACCTTTTAATACAGTAAGAGGCGTTCTAAGTTCATGTGAAACATTATCAACAAAATTTTTACGCATGGCTTCCATCGTTTTT